>Ga0213826_1000079_pt1 | contig 143041 bp, 127 predicted proteins | sample MC6MC0899MG_FD_180668 | JGI IMG/M metagenome (GOLD analysis project Ga0213826, IMG submission 180668) | Enriched soil aggregate microbial communities from Iowa State University, Ames, United States - MC6-MC0899-MG | ecosystem: Environmental > Terrestrial > Soil > Unclassified | place: USA... | reverse complement strand
TGAGTTTACCGAATAGTGGTTTTCTAAAACTTCTTTTACACAATGTAGCTTAAATGATACATTATATTTTACTTTTCTTGCCATAAAAATGCCCCCAAAAGTGTCTAACTTTTTGGGGGCAGTGTATGAAAGCCTCTCTTTTTATTTTATATTATTCTTTGTTAACCAAGCGGTATATTTATCTCGGTTTGCAGCGTGTTCTTCAATAGTGCTTGCAAATTCGTGATACCCCATGCGTTCTACACTTGCGCAGAAATAAATGTAATTGTGTTTTTCTGCATTTAATACGGCATCAATAGAGCTTTCATCGGGCATTGCGATCAATCCTTTTGGAACACCTTTGTATTTATAGGTATTGAACGGATGATCTAAAACCAAATCTTTCAAATAAACACGTTTTATAACTTGTTCAAAATCGTTGCTTAAGGCTTTCTTGGCAAATACAACTGTTGGATCTGCCTGTAAAAGCATATCTCTGTTCAATCTGTTTAAATAAGCTCCGGCAACACGCGGACGTTCGTCTACTTTTGCTGTTTCTTTTTGAACAATTGCTGCTAACGATGAAACTTCAACCGGAAATAAATTCAATGTTTTTGCTTTTGCTTTTCGTTCGTCGTTCCAAAACCTCTGATACGATTTTTGTAGTAAATTTCTAATTTTTAAAGGCGAACTATTCCAATAAACCTCATACGTATTCGGCATACACATAGCCAAAACATTGTCTTTTGTCATACCCATTTCCTGTAAAAAAGCTGGTTCGGTGAATGATTGATACAAATCGGCAATATCTGGTTCTACTTGTGACGAAATACGTTCTAACAATTTTTCTAACGTTTCCTGATTATTAAATGTAAGTTTAACCGGAACATTGTGGCGTAACGATTTTATGATTCTATAATTATTGTATCCGTTTTCAATTAAATATCTTCCTGGTTCAACCGTAGCCGATTCGCCTAACTTTGAAAACAAACTTTGCATGGATTCATAATCTTTCACATATTTTTTTAACGAATCCTGTACCTGCGCATGCGTTGCATTGGTTGGAACAAGAATGTATATACTTTTTTCAGAAAAATTGGTATTCGCCGTAAAAGCCTTGCGGTAAAGAGTATAACCAAATATTAATGCTATGAATATTAAAGCAACAGAAACATAGCTTACTAATTTATTAATTTTCATTTAAAGGATTTATTAATTGATACAGGGTTTCATCAACATATACAGAACCTATTTTGTTCCATTGCTTTTTGACTCCGATTTTTTGAAATCCAAAATTAGAAAAAAGCTTGATACTAGCACTATTTGTTTCGGCAACATTAACAAATATTTGATGCACGTTTAAAACCTGAAATGCATAACCCAAAAGCAGTTTTACCGATTCACTGCCAAAACCCTTATTTCTTTCCGTTGGATTTTTAACTACAATGCCCAATCCTACCCTGCTGTTTTTAGGATCGAAATCATAAAGATCAATTAATCCGATTAAATTTTCTGAATGATTTTCTACAATTGCCAATCGAAGTTGTTTGGCTTCGTAAATATCCTGATGACTGTTTTCCAAATAATTCTTCAACAACCATTTAGAATAAGGTGTTTGCGTATTACTGACTTCCCACAGCGTTTCATCGTTTTCAATTTCGTACAGAAACGATAAATCTTCGGGTTCCAATGCACGCAAATAAACTTGATTTCCTTTTAAAAACATATTTAATCAATAGAAATTTCTCCTTTAAAAACCTGTTTGGCAACACCGGTTAACATTACGTTGTAATATTTTTCTTGGTTTTGATTGAAAGAAACCTGCACATCACCACCTTGAACCTGAATAGTTATTTTGTCAGCAGCCGTTTTACCTAAATTGTTCATGGCAATTGCCACAGCTGTTGCTCCGGTTCCGCAAGACAATGTTTCATCTTCCACTCCGCGTTCGTAAGTTCTAATTTTAAAAGAATCGTTTGATAATTGTTCAACGAAATTCACATTGGTTCCGCCCGGTTTGTATTGGTCGCTGTAACGAATATTTTTTCCGTTTTCAAAAACATTAAAATGCTCAATATCGTTTGCCATTGCAACATGATGCGGCGATCCGGTAAATAGAAACGTAAAATCAGTATCTTTTTTAATGGTAACTTTTGCAACATCGATCATTTGTAACGCAACTATTCCTTCATCATTAATTGTGGCATGATGCAAACCGTCAATTGCATTGAAAGTAGTATCCTTTGAAAAAATCTCTAGAAAATGAGCAAACGAAACAATACAACGTCCGCCATTCCCGCACATGGTACTTTCGTTACCATCGGCATTATAATACACCATTTTAAAATCGGCAGTTGGATCATTTTCCAATAAAATCAATCCGTCGCCACCAATTCCAAATCTTCGGTTGCATAATTTTTCAATCAATTCTACATTTCTCTTCGGGAAAAACTCCTTGCGATTATCAATCATTACAAAATCGTTTCCTGTTCCCTGATATTTAAAAAAAGTTACGTTTTTCATACTACAAATATACAATTATTAAAGCATCGTTAAGTTGTGTTAACATGCGTTAAACTACTTTTTTGTTATTTAAACATATTTTAATTTTAATGTTAAATAAACAAACATTCTATTTAAACATGAAAAATACAGGAACTATTTTAGCAACATCGTTGTTAAGTGGTGTTGTAACTTTGGGATCGTACAAATTGTTTTTTGAGCATGATTCCTTTTTAAACAATTCTAACACAATAACAACAACTGCACCGTTTAGAAATGTTGCAAATACTGCTTTTGAAGCACCAAATTTTAAATTGGCAGCCGAAAAAACCATACATGCGGTGGTACACGTTAAAAATGTATCTTTTAGAAATGCGCCAAGAAACCCTATAATGGAATATTTTTACGGATATCAGGGCGGTAATAAAACCTACGCACAAGTTGGTACAGGTTCGGGTGTGATTATTTCCGAAGACGGATACATTGTAACCAACAATCACGTGATTCAGAATGCCAGCGAACTGGAAATTACATTGAACGACAACCGTACTTTTAAAGCAAAGTTGATTGGAACTGATTCTAAAATGGACATTGCACTTTTAAAGATTGATACCAATGAAAAACTGCCTTTTGCAGCTTTTGCTGATTCTGATGCCATTAGTGTGGGCGATTGGGTTTTGGCGGTGGGAAATCCGTACAATTTAACATCAACCGTTACTGCCGGAATTGTATCTGCAAAAGCACGGAATTTATCAGAAAACGGAATTCAATCGTTTATTCAGACCGATGCTGCTGTGAATCCGGGAAATTCGGGCGGTGCATTGGTTAACGGAAACGGCGATTTAATCGGGATCAATACTATGATATCGTCTGCAACGGGATCTTATGTAGGATATTCGTTTGCGATTCCATCAAACATGACTCGAAAAATTGTGAACGATTTAATGGAATACGGAAAAGTTCAACAGGGAATTTTGGGTGTTCAGGGTTACGAAATAAACAGTCAGGTTGCTGCCGAAAACAAATTGAATTTTAAGCAAGGATTTTATGTAGAAAGTGTTACAAAAAATTCGGGTGCCGAACATGCAGGTCTTAAAAAAGGAGATATTATTTATAAGATCGACAATAAAGGAATTAATTCGTTTTTAGATTTAAACAGTATTATTGCAACCAAACGCCCGAATGATGAAGTAAAAGTTTCTTTAAAACGAAACAATCAGGATAAAGAATTTCTGGTTACATTAAGTAAAAAGGAAATTGCGCAGATACAGTTTAATGGTTTTGAAATTGAAAATTTATCGCCAACAGATCAAAAAGCGTTAGGTATAAATTATGGTGTTAAGATCAACGGAATTTCTAATGAACGTTTCAAACCTTACGAAGGCGAATTGAAGAATGCCATAATATTGGCAGTGAACGGATCTAAAATTCAAAATACCGAACATGCGAACGAAATTTTATCAAAACTAAATCAGCAACAGCTTCGTATTGATTTAATTACGCCAAAAGGCGAACGATTGCGACTGATTTTATAAACCAACGAAAAAGTAGATTTTAATTAAAATCTACTTTTTTAATTATATGTGCTTGTATATCATAAATTTTAATATTTTTGTACAACTTTTTAAATTACAACACAATTTATACCCCAAATGGAAAATAGTTTATACGAAAAAGAATTGGCTTTCCAAGCAGACAGAAGAAAAGCTTGCGTAGAGTTTATTAAAATCGTTAATGATTTATGGTACGATAAATCGATTGAATTGGTTTTATTTAGAAACCAGTTGATTGATCGTAGCGTGAGCGACATTATTAATTTACACGAATACGCTGCAAAATTTGTTGAAAAACCAATCAATATTTTTGACACGGTTGAAATTGCTCGTGCTATTTTAACTGCAGATTTACCACCGGCACGTATCGATATTGGTAAATTAACGTATGAATTCCATTTAGAAGACAACAAATACAACGATTCGTTATCTTTTGTTGTTGATAAATTAAAAGACGCTAAAGACAATAAAGGCGTACAACCAAAAGATGTTGTTTTATACGGATTTGGTCGTATTGGTCGTTTATTGGCGCGCGAATTAATGGCTAAAATTGGTAAAGGACAACAATTACGTTTAAAAGCAATTGTTACACGTGATAAAAACGACGAATTATCGTTAGAAAAACGTGCTTCTTTATTACGTTTAGATTCAATTCACGGTGATTTTGAAGGATCTGTAGGAATTGATGTAGAAAACGAATCTTTAATCATTAACGGTTCTGCAGTTCGTATGATTTCTGCAGCTCAACCAGAAGATATCGACTATACCCAATACGGAATTAATGACGCTTTGGTTATTGATAACACGGGTGTTTTTAAAGACGAAGCAGCTTTATCTCGTCACTTGAAATCAAAAGGTGCAACGAAAGTTTTATTAACTGCACCAGGTAAAGGTGTACCAAATGTTGTTTATGGTGTAAATCACGACAATTATAATATCGACGAAACACCAATCTGGTCAGCAGCATCTTGTACAACAAACGCTATTACGCCTGTTTTAGCTGTTATTGAAGAAGAATTGGGTGTTGTAAAAGGACATTTAGAAACAATTCACGCATATACAAACGACCAGAATTTGGTTGATAACATGCACAAAAAATACCGCCGTGGTAGAGCAGCAGCTTTAAACATGGTAATTACCGAAACCGGTGCTGGTTCTGCAGTTGCAAAAGCATTACCAAGTTTAGCAGGTAAATTAACATCAAACGCTATTCGTGTTCCTGTTCCAAACGGTTCATTAGTTGTATTAAATTTAGAAGTTGGTAAACAAACTTCGGTTGAAGATTTAAACAGAATAATGAAACAATACGCTTTAGAAGGCGAATTGGTAGAGCAAATTAAATATTCGTTAAACAACGAATTGGTATCATCTGATATCGTTGGAACATCGGCTCCTGCTATTTACGATTCTAATGCAACAATTGTTTCTGCCGATGGCAAAAACATTGTACTATACATTTGGTATGATAATGAATATGGTTACAGCCACCAAGTAATTCGTTTAGCAAAACACATTGCTAAAGTACGCAGATACATTTACTATTAGTAGATACATAACATATTTTGAAAGCCAGCTTTTTAGTTGGCTTTTTTTATTTTATATTAGCATAAAACTCACACAAAATGGCTCGTACACCATCAAACATGTTAGCACTTGACACAACAGCACCCGATTTTTTTCTGCCCGATACCAACAGTAACGAATGGAAATCGTTTAATGATGTGAAAGGAAATCACGGAACTGTGGTTATGTTCATTTGCAACCACTGCCCTTTTGTACTGCATGTTATTGAAGAAATTATTCGTGTAGCAAATGATTATCGAGTTCAGGGAATTGGTTTTGTAGCGATATCAAGCAATGATGTTTTAAACTATCCTGAAGATTCGCCTGATAAAATGACCGAATTTGCGTTCGATAATAAATTCAGTTTTCCATATTTGTACGATGAATCACAAGAAACTGCCAAAAATTACGATGCTGCCTGTACGCCTGATTTTTATTTGTTCAACGCCCAAAACAAGCTAGTTTATCGCGGTCAATTAGATGATTCTCGTCCTAAAAACGGTATTCCGACCAACGGAAGTGATTTACGCGGCGCAATCGATTCTTTATTATACAATCGTAGTGTTAATCCTTTGCAAAAACCGAGTATCGGGTGCAATATTAAGTGGAAAAATTAGTTTTAAAATCAAAATGTTTATTACCTTTGCGAACACTATTTTTCTTAATCTGATAAAAAAGAAAGATATTTTTTAAATAAAAACCAAATTACCTGATTTAATGCGGTTTAAAATTATTTTTTAACAAAATATCTGACTAGAAACAATAGTTAAAGAAACAATTTAATAAACAACAACAATTTTTGTATTTAAAAACCTATGTTACACCAAAAATTTTTAAATCGTTTTGTAATTAGACAAGTTATCTGGGCTTTTATAATCACCTATTTAATTGTAGCATTCTATTTAGTTTTTTTAAGAGATTGGAGCTTCTTAACTCTTATACTTCCTGTAATATTATTTTATCTGGCATTTAAAGATGCTTTTCAAACAAAACATACCATTCGTAAAAATTACCCAATTATTGGGCGTTTACGATACATTTTAGAAGAAATTCGTCCTGAATTGCGTCAGTATTTCTGGGAAGGCGAATTAGACGGTAAGCCATTTAACCGTCGTGAGCGTTCTATTGTTTACCAACGTGCTAAAAACGAGAAACAAACCGTTTCTTTTGGTATGCAAGATGATCCAAACCGTATTGGTTACGAATGGGCTTCACACTCGGTTTATCCAAAAGTGATTTCTGACTTTAATTTTAGAACCTTAATTGGGAACGAACAATGTTCACAGCCATACAGCGCAAGTATTTATAACATTAGTGCTATGAGTTACGGCGCTTTAAGTAAAAAAGCCATCATTTCTTTGAATAAAGGTGCGAAGTTAGGCGGATTTGCTCATAATACTGGTGAAGGTGGAATTTCTCCCTACCACAGATCTGGCGGAGATTTAATCTGGCAGATTGGTACCGGATACTTTGGTTGTAGAGATGACCAAGGATTTTTTAGCGATGTTTTGTTTGCAGAAAGATCTCAATATCCTGATGTAAAAATGATCGAATTAAAACTATCTCAAGGTGCAAAACCTGGTCACGGTGGATTATTACCGGCAGAAAAAAACACTTTAGAAGTATCTAAAATTCGTAACGTAAAACCGTTTACAACCGTTCACTCACCATCGTCTCACTCTGCATTTAGCAACTCAAACGAATTGGCACAGTTTATTGGTAAACTACGTAATTTAAGTGGTGGTAAACCTGTAGGTTTTAAAATCTGTATTGGTAGAAAAGATGAATTTATCGATATAATCAAAGCATTTAAAAGCTCAGGTATTTATCCTGATTTTATAACGATTGACGGTGCCGAAGGTGGTACTGGTGCAGCGCCTTTAGAGTTTATTGACTATATGGGTATGGCATTATCAGACGCTTTGGTATTTGCAAACAATACGCTAAAAGAACACGGTATTCGTGAAAATATAAAACTTCTTGCTGCCGGAAAAGTAATCTCTGCTTTTGATTTAGCGAAAAACATGGCATTGGGCGCCGATGCTTGTTACAGCGCACGCGGAATGATGTTTGCTTTAGGATGTATCCAAGCATTACAATGTGACAGCGGACACTGTCCTGTTGGTATTGCAACACAAGATCCGTTACTTTATGAAGGTATGGATATTACCGATAAATCGGTACGTGTGGCAACGTTCCATAAAAATACAATGAAAGCTTTTGGTGAATTTATTGGGGCTTGTGGTTTTTCTAAACCAAACGAAGTAAGTCCTGAAGTTTTCCATAAAAGAATAGAGCATGGTAAAAACATGTCGTTTGCAGAAGTCTATTTTAAAGATGTTCCTGCAAAGGTTAACTAACAAAAAAGGAAGACTGTTTAGTCTTCCTTTTTTTATTGCTTTGTATTTTGCATTATTTCTTTTCTAAAACGATATCGATAGGTTTGTTCATGCGGCGACCAAACTGCATGGCTTTCTGTTTTTCTTCAGATGTACATAAAATATACATATTGTAAGGAGCTAACTGCATCATGAATGTTTTAAAATGTCCGCCGTTTTCTTCACCATCTATATCTTCGATCTTTAAATAATAATCTTCGGCATTAAAGGTATTAGTAACAGTTACAAGGTAATGATCATCTGCAAAATAGTAAAACCATTTACCTTCGTTAAAACCCTCTATTTTTTTATTGTTGGAATCAATTTTATAGTTTCGAACAAAATTCAAAGGCTGATTGTTGTTTTTCCAACTTAACTTAAAATCTTTATTTATTACTTCGCTGCCATTCTCATCGCAAACGGTCATTTTTAAACCGTTTATGGTTTGGGTTTTCCCGTCTTCGTGAGGCTTTACAACAATATAACTTGTAAAATCGTAACCACAGTGAATGGCATCGCCAATTTGTGCGCTTACCGCTGTTATAGTTAGTAACGAAATGATCGTGTACAATTTCTTCATAGCACAAAAATAAAAATACCTCTTAAAAATAAGAGGCATTTTCAATATTATTTAACGTCTACAAGTTCTACATCAAAAATTAATGTTGCATTTGGTGGAATTGCTCCGCCTGCACCACGCGATCCGTAACCCAAGTGAGATGGAATTACAAAACGAGCTTTATCACCAACGTTCAACAACATAATACCTTCGTCCCATCCTTCGATAACCTGACCAACACCTACATTAAATTCAATAGGTTGTTTGCGCTTGTAAGAATCATCAAAAACTTGTCCGTTAGTTAACTGTCCTTTATAATGAACCGCCACTTTACTACCTTTTGTAGCTTGTTTACCCGATCCTTTTTGAATGTATTGGTAACGTAAACCGCTATCGGTTTTTTGAAAACCTGCTGCAATTTTATCTAATTCAGCATCAACTTTCGCTTTTTCGTCAGCCAATCTCTTCGTGCGAGATCCTTCAAAAGTTCTAAAAGCTTCAACTGCATTCCATTTTTCAGCTTCATCGCCCACACGGATAATTTCAACTTTATCCATTTTATCGCCCGGTTCAACTGCATCAACTACATCTTGACCTTCAATTACATGTCCAAAAACCGTATGATTGTTATCTAACCAAGGCGTTGCAATGTGCGTGATGAAAAATTGCGAACCATTTGTTCCAGGACCCGCGTTTGCCATAGAAAGAATTCCAGGAGTATCGTGCTTTAATTCCGGATGAAATTCATCATCAAACTTATAACCCGGACCACCAGAACCTGTTCCTGTTGGATCGCCACCCTGAATCATAAAATCGTTTATAACTCGGTGAAAAGTTAAACCATCATAATAAGGTTTTCCCTGCGTACGTGCAGTGTTTTCTAAAGTACCTTCGGCTAAAGCAACAAAGTTTCCTACTGTACCCGGAGTTTTATCGTGTGTTAATTTTACTACTATATCACCTTTTGGTGTAAAGAATTTTGCGTAAATACCGTTTTCCATAATAATCTTAAAAAAATAAGTTACAAAGATATAAATTTATGCTGTTTAAAGGATATAATTGATGTTAAAAGCCACACGGTAATCAGCTTCTACACGTCCGCCGGTTAAATTTTGATTAATAGGCAACATGGCATTTACACCTGCAGAAAACTTTTTATAACCAATTTCGACGCCTATTTTACCAAAGAAAATATCTCCTTTTGTGTAAGGAACTTCTTCGTTATAGTCTTTATTTGCCTGATACGTTTCGCCGGCAACACCCAACTGTGGTACAATGTTTACATTATTAACCGCAGCTGTGTAAAAAAGGGTGCTACCGTAATTTAGCTGGTTGCCAAATTGATATTTTTTATCGTTTTCTGTTTTTACGATATAACCCAATGTAGAATTCAAACCCCATTTATGTTTGCGAATAATGTATTCGGCTGCAACATTGTAATCCCAACTTCCGGTTCCCAACTGAAAGCTGGGATTAACGCTACCGTTGTTTTTATTATCGAACTTTCCCGTTGGTGCTTTTACTCCAGCACCTAACAGAATTTTATGCTGAAAAGAAGCCGAATCGTTCATTGATTGCAATACGTTGTAAAACGCCATAACGGTAACATCGCCCATACCATCTAAAGTTTGATTTCCCGATGCTTTTTCCCGATTTAAAAAATGATACGGAACCATTACCATTATCTCTATTTTTTTATTTACGGGAATTCTGCCCCAGAGTTGTACGGTACTAAAATTTTCATCGATCCAAGGTGAATTGTTAAAAACACCGTCTTTGCTTTTGTACTGCTGATACATGTAACGGACACCCAAAAACTGCTCGCTTAACATGGAATTAAACCCCATACTGCCGCCGCTTGCCGAACATCCGCAGGCATCACAATCGTCAAAAAAATAAGAATATTCGTTTGGCAGATCAACCTCATCATTTGGTAATGCCCCATTGAACTGTGCCTGAACACATTGTATCGTCAGTAAAAAAAGGATTATTATTTTTTTCATTTTATTTAGGTTTTATGGTAAAACAAAGGATTTTTTACAAAGTCGTAATCGGTAAGTGTTTTTAAGAAAGCAATCAATGCTTCTTTTTCTTCCTGCGTAATCGGAATACCTGTGTGGGAATTGTTTTGCAACAACGGATCCAAATTTTCTGTCTGTTGCACTCCGTTCGAATAAAAATTGAGTACCGATTGTAAAGATCCAAAGCGACCGTCGTGCATGTAAGGAGCAGTCAATTCTATATTTCGCAGGCTTGGCACTTTGAATTTGTAGCGATCTGTACGAAAACCGGTAACCTCTTCCCTTCCCAAATCGTTCAATTTTGAATTTGGTGGTAATCCGTTGTTTCTAAAACTGTTATCGGTAAAAAGATCGGTCGCGTGACACGAAGCACAATTGTTTTTAAACAGATCCAATCCTTTTAATTCTTGCTGATCGAAATTACCTCCGGCTTCCTTTCGAATGTATTTATCGTATTTAGAATCGGCAGAAATCATTATGGTCATAAACTGGGCCAAGGCATTTAAAACGTTTGACGAGCTTACTTCACCATTACTGAAAGCTGCTTTAAACAGTTGAACATATTGTGCGTCTTGTTTTAATTTTTCAACAATTGTTGGAAGACTTTCGTCCATTTCCAGCGGATTATGAATAGGAACAATAGATAACATTTGAATGCTGTTTGATGCTCCGTCGTAAAAATATTCGCTCTGAAAAATCATATTTTGAACCGACGGTGCATTGCGTTTGCCGGTAAGATTATCAATTCCATGGCTTAAATCGTGACCGTGGTGCGTAAAAGCACTTTGTTGTTCGTGGCAAAAAGCACATGAAACAGAGTTATCTCGTGACAGTCTGCCGTCGTAAAACAGCTTTCTTCCCAATGCCACACCATTTTGTGTAGGGAAATTATTATCGATATTCTGCGCTATCTGCGGGAAATTAAATGGAATCTTTAACGGAAAAAGGCTGTCTGACGGAATACTTTCATACTCATCATCAGTCGTACAGGAAAACAACCCTAAAATCATCATTAAACCTGCTATCTGTTTTATCTTTTTAAAATTCATAAAATAAAAAATTAAAGAGGTATTTCGGACAAAAAAATCTGCCCGAAATATCTGAAGAAACGTAAATTAACTAACTATTTAATGATGCGAACCCGAACCATTGTGTACATGATCTACAAAGAACATCTGTAGCGTATTTTCGGCTATTTTAATAAGATTTTCTCCCCCCATAATGCTTGCGTTTGTACCGGCAGCATTTAAATTATCTTGAAGAACGATTTTATTTTGTCCGTCGGTAATTTTATTGGCATCGGCTACGATATGTATGCTTGGTTTATCGGTTTTTCTAATACGCGCCGTTGTAGGTAAATTCAACGTAATTACGCGGTAATTATCGGTTGACGTGTTGCTACCCTGATGGATCTGGAAATTGAACAATCCCGGTGTACCTGTTCCTGGTTCTTCGTGATCTTCGTGTTTGGCAACGTGTGCCGATTTAAAAGTTCCTTCGAAATTAATAAAACGGTATCCGGTGCTCCAAGTCCATGTCAGGTTGTGCTGCGCGGCATAATCCCAAAATTCCTGTTGTGCGGTTTCGCCTTCAAGATACTTTTGCTGGTCTACGCCCAATCCAAATCGTACCTTAACATAATCACCTGCCGGAATATTTTCTAATTGAACAGTGTGCAGATCGGCTTCTTCACTAATAATAAAATAGCTTTTTGCTTTGGGATAAATATATTCGGTTCCGTCTGCCTTAATCAGTACAATATTGCTTATAATGTAGTTAAAACGGTTAATTGTTAGGGTTTCACCGTTAGAATTGGTGTACGAACTACCCAAAACAAGTTTGTCGCCGTTAACACCGCTATCAAAATAAAGTTCGGCAGCACCAAACGTATTTTCTTCAATTACAGAAGAATTGTCGTCGTTGTTACAAGCCACGAATAAAGATCCCGCAGAGAATAACCATGCGAATGTTTGTATATTTTTTTTCATTTTTAATTAAATTTTAGGTATTAGTAATGGCTCTTTCTGTAGAAAAAAAGAGTCGTTTTATGACAGCAGAACCAAGTATTGGAAAAACTGCAAAGAGTGATAACTTAAAAGTAATTAAGAAACGGGTGGACGAAACAGAAGTTGCGAAAAACAAAACCTGTAGATTGTATTGTAAGAAAAAAGTTTTTGTAAGGGAAAATCGTCATTGAAAACGAAACAGAAATCGGTATAAACAGCTTCGCAAAATGCCACAGAACTTTCAACAGAGAACGTATGTACTTTTTCTTTTTCGTTACCGGCAGCTGCTTTTGCAAGCTCTTTTTTAAGGTGACATTTACCGTTACATTCCAGTTCGGGTTTACTTTTGTTTACGCAAAGCTCATTCTTTATATAGTCGTACAAAACCACATACTCCACTGCCGGAAGTATCGGTTTAAAAAACATAAATAAAGATAATATGATGGTTGCTGCTTTCACGCTGTAAAATTGCGGGTGTTTTTAAAATTCACCAAATTAAGGAACGATTATGTACATGATTGGATTGAAAAACAAAACATCATGTGTTTTTACGGAACTGTTCGGGCGTTTTTCCCGTTTGTTTTTTAAAGAATGAAACAAAATACGAAACATGTTCAAACCCCAGTTCAAATGCCACTTCGCCTATTGAAAGATTGGTATAATGTAAAATTCGTTTTGATTCTAAAATCAAATGGTTTCTTATCAACAATCCAGACGAAACACCAAAATACTGCTTACTTATTTTATTAAGATAGTTTGTGGTTATATTCAGCTGATTTGCGTAATACGACGGTAATTTGAACTGCTTGTAACCAACCTTAACCAAATTTTGAAACTTGTGGGCTTTTTCTTTTGAAAACCCAGGATATTTTGAAATTTTAAGCGGATTGTAATTACGCTCTAATTCAATTAAAAAGATATTAAGGTATGACCGTAATGCTTTTTGTGCATCTGTTTTCTGGGCAGAAAATTCGCTTTGTGTAAAAGCTAATATATTCTGAACCGAACAGAAATTTTCTTCACTTAATAAGAAAACCGATCTGCCTGAAGTTTCCAAAACAGAAAACTGGTTTAACATATTATCGTTGTATCGCAGCGAAAAAAATTCTTCGGTAAAGCAAATTACTTTTCCTTTGTAACCTGCATTAAAATGTAGTTTGTTTATACTATTGGGTTTTATAACGGCAATTTGCAAACTGCCTGCTACATTGGTTTCGTTATCTAAAACAAGGGTACCCACAGCCTGTTCTATGATTAAAACCATAAAAAAGCTGTTTTGGTGAAACTCTTGAAAAATAGAATTTGAGGCAACTTCGTGCAAAGTCCCTGCAAAAAAACCGTTTGCGTGATTACCAAATACGTCAATAGTACAAACAGGTAAGTTTCCTATTTGCATATTTTATTTAAATTGATTAATACTGATAAAACTATATTAACCTAAATAAACGGGTGGTTTAAACACCGCCAAAGAAAGTGCATGACAGTATAAATTGCTGTAGTAAAAATTACTATTTTGATTATTTTTTTTAGGGGAAAAATTCCATTTTAGACTGAAAAAATCTTGAAAGAAAACTACATTGCTTTCCACCGAAAAATTCCGACTCGAATTTTTATCCTGCTTTTCAGAACCTTCCGATGCCTTTGCCAATTCCTTCTTTAAATGACATTTTCCATCGCAATGCATTGCCTTATTGTTTTTATTTACACAAAGTTCGTTTTTAATGTAATCATAAAAAACCACATATTCCAACAGCGGAATTATTGGTTTTACCAACATAAAAAGTGCAAATATGACAATGATTTTTTTCACAAGGCAAAGATACTTGTTTTAAAAAACAAAACATATTAATAATGTTGCGTAATTTTGCAGCAAATTTTTTTTTATGCGTATTGATATTATAACTGTTTTACCCGAATTGATTAAAAGTCCGTTTGAAGCATCGATTTTAAAAAGAGCCATTGCCAAAGGTTTGGTGGAAGTTCATTTTCACAATTTAAGAGATTACAGTACCAATAAGCATAAAAATGTTGACGATTACCAGTTTGGCGGCGGTGCAGGAATGGTTATGAGCATTGAACCCATTGACAAATGTATTACCAAACTGAAAGCCGAACGTACTTACGACGAAATCATTTATATGACACCCGATGGCGAAACACTGAATCAGCAAATTGCTAACAGCATGTCTATGGTTGAAAATATTATTATTCTTTGCGGACATTACAAAGGTGTTGACCAACGTGTGCGCGATCATTTTATTACCAGAGAAATTTCTATTGGAGATTACGTACTTTCGGGCGGTGAATTGGGCGCTGCTGTTTTATGCGATGCTATTATCAGATTGATTCCCGGTGTGCTTTCTAACGAAACTTCTGCCCTAACCGACAGTTTTCAGGATAATTTACTGGCTCCGCCAATTTACACACGTCCGGCTGAATACAACGGATGGAAAGTTCCTGATATTCTTTTGAGTGGAAATTTTCCTGAAATAGAAAAATGGCGCGAAGATAAAGCTTACGAACACACTCAAAACCGCAGACCCGATTTGTTGGATAGAGAATAATTTAATCACTAAAGTTGACTCTTTTTGTAACATTCCTCTTAAATGTTTACTTACTTTTAAAAAGTATCATTATGAAAAATTTTATAAAAAGTATTGCACTTTTCACGTTGACTTTAAGTTCATTCCTATCAACAGCTCAAACCGAAAAAAGTTTGTTGTGGGAAATAACCGGTAAAGGTTTAGAAAAACCTTCGTATGTTTTTGGAACCATTCACATGATTTGTAAGGAAGATTATATCATGACTGAAACCATTCAAAACACCTTAAAAAATGTAGATGCTTATTATGCCGAAATTAATTTTGGTGATCCTGAAAGCACCGCGCTTTTACAGCAATCTATGATAAGCGAAACGCCGCTTTCTAGTCGATTAGATGCTGATAAATACACCATTCTAAAACAATTGTTAAAAGAGCAGGTTGATTTAGATATTGCACAATTTGAAAATTTAAGCGACGCGGCTATTGTTAGTATGATTACTTTTAAATCATTCCCTTGTACCGATTTTAAAATGTACGAAATGGAGCTGCTGCAAACTGCAATGATGCAACAAAAAAAATTAGGCGGTTTAGAAACAATTGTAGAGCAAATGGAGATTTTAAGTAAATCATTAGGTAGTAATGCTGCAATTGAAATGCTTAATGATCTTAAAAAAGATGGTTTTAAAAGCACTAAAGAAATGATTACTTTATACAAAGCACAAGATATTCAGGGTTTGTACAACTACATGAAGAAAAGCAGTTACATGACTGATGATGTTTATAACGTAATGCTTACCAAGCGAAATCATAATTGGTTTAAAAACATGCCGCAACTTATGAGCAAACAATCGGTGTTTTTTGCAGTAGGTGCAGCACACTTAAGTGGTGACGATGGTGTTTTAAAACTTTTGAAAGACGCTGGTTACAATATAAAACCAATAAACATTCAATAAAAAACTCATTCACAACAACTTACAAACATATTTTAACACTATATTTCGTTACGTATTTTTGTTTTGAATAAATAAAATTTCTTATATTTGCCCCACTTTTGGATCAACCTCTGGCGAAAACCGTGAATGTTGGTTTGAATTAACTTAAAAATTTATACAATGTCTTTAGATTTAGTAAAGTTCGTACAAGACGAGTTTGTTACAAAAAAAGATTTCCCAGAATTTAAAGCGGGTGATACTATTACAGTTTACTACGAAATTAAAGAGGGTGAAAAAACAAGAACTCAGTTCTTTAAAGGTGTAGTAATTCAAAGAAGAGGATCTGGCGCTACTGAAACTTTTACAATTCGTAAAATGTCTGGTAACGTTGGTGTTGAGCGTATTTTCCCAATGAACATGCCAGCTTTGCAAAAAGTTGAATTGAACCAAAGAGGTAAAGTTCGTAGAGCACGTATTTTCTACTTCAGAGAACTTACAGGTAAAAAAGCTAAAATTAAAGAATTACGTAGAAAGTAATCTTTTAATTAAGAACATAAAAAACACCATTCGTTTGAATGGTGTTTTTTGTTTTATAACTGTCTTAAATATTCTGATTGTTATTCCACAAGAATCTTTTTGAGATGCTTACAGCATGACAAACTTTATCAAAATCTTATTCTTTTATTGTTATCCCTTCTAATATTTCAAGAAAGACTTTTTTATGTTCTTTAATCTTATTTTCCTTTGTACTTAAGGATAAAATATAGCAAGCGCTGTCATTAAATAATCTAACATTATAATAGATTAAATCTTTATCAATCTTTAATTCGGAAGATTTAACTTTATAAGAATTAATTACAGTATCATTATAAACTGTCGGTGTATCTACATTAAATATTTTCGAGTGCTTTCTATCTATTTCTTGAAATTTTTCTTCATCATCAATAAATATTTCGTCATAAACATCAATTCTAAAATCATCGTTTGTAACATATAAATATAAGTAACTTAAAGAATCTTTGAAGTTGATTTGCTTTAATGACGAATTAGGTATTAATTCCTTGTTAACTTTCAAATCATACTTACTCTTAATTATAAAATGATCTGTTTCTATCACTTTATAATCTTCAACAGATTTGTTTTCGACTTTATTGCAACTTATAACAAGGAAAAACAAAGCACTAACTAAAAAACTTATTTTCATAATTAAATAGACTTTACTCTTTCTTAACTAATTCCAAATAATTTTTAAGAATAACGCCGTACTTACTTTTTGCAACTTCTGGCGATAGGTTTTTATAAATAGTATCTAAATGTTTGCTGTTTGTTGGTGCAACATCAGTTAGCGTTATGTAAGGCGCAACCTCGTTCTTACCATTTTTCAAAGCAAAATTAACTGCGTTTAAGTAACCCATTCTCGCGCTTCGGTTCAAAACATTTTCCAAACTATCGGCTTTAGTTGTTTGCTGATTTTTTTGAGCCAAAATAATAGATCTAACCAAATCGGTTTGTTTGTTGGTAAAAACAGTTTTAGTTTTTAGATATTTTGCATACAGATCCTGATTTTTAGAACCTTCGATTACTGCGCCTCCCGAAAAATTATCTAACGAACTGTTGATCTTTAAATTTCCCGGTTCGGCAAAAAACAAAATCAGGTTGTCCATAGACTGTGACGTCCCACGGTTCAATCCTAAATACAAAACTTCAGGTTCATTCAAATCAAAACCAGTTTCAAAAGTAGATTTTCCTTTTAAAACAATACTATCTAAAGTAATCAGTGTACTGTCTTTCAACTGCTGAATGTACAATGTTCCTTGTTTTAATCCTTTAATTTCGCCGGTAATCTGTGTGTTTCCCGATTTTTTGTCGCTGCATGAAACCATCGCAGCAACACCCATAAATAGTATAAATAACTTTTTCATACTATTTAAATAGATCCATTCCCGGAATATTCGGCATACCGTCTTTTGCAGCAGCAGCCAATTCGGCTTCGTTAATTGCTCCGGCTTTATCTAATGCCTTATTCAACTTTAAAATCAAATAATCTTCTAACTGTTCTTTATCGCTTAATAACTCATCATTAATATCAATCATTCTAATTTGTCGGTTTGCAGTAACAGTAATCTTCAATAATCCGTCGGCAGATTGTTCGTCAATCAACACATTATTTAAACGTTGCTTTGTTTCTTCTACCTTTTTTTGGGCTTCCTGTAATTTTCCCATCATACCCATTAAATCTCCAAACATATCTTTAATTTTAATATTTCTTACAAAAGTATTAAATTCAACTAAAATCACTAACTAATAATTATGAAACCTACAAATACTTTTATGCTGGCTTTTTGTAGTATTTTTGCAGCTGCATGTTCAACAACAAAAAATAAAATGAATAACACTATAAAAGAACCAATTGCCAAGATAAATCCTACGAATTTAGAGAAACACGGCGATGTTCGTACCGATAATTACTACTGGCTAAACCAGCGCGAAGACCAAGAGGTTATTGCGTATATTGAAGAAGAAAACAAGTATTACAACGATATTACGGCTCATACGAAAGATTTTCAGAAAGATTTATTCGAGGAAATGAAAAGCCGTATTAAGGAAGACGATACATCGGTGCCTTATTTTAACAACGGTTACTGGTACATTACCCGATTTGAAAAGGGCAAAGACTACCCTATTTATTCGCGTAAAAAAGGAACTTTAGATGCACCCGAGGAAATTATGTTCGATTGTAACGAACTGGCAAAAGATCAAGCTTATTTTCAGTTGGGCGGTTTAAACATTAGCGACGATAACAAGTTCGCGGCTTTTGGTGTTGATACCGTTTCGCGACGTGAATTCACTATTCAGATTAAAAATTTGGAAACGGGAGAAATTCTGCCTACCAAAATTGAAAAGACAACGGGTGGAAGCACTTGGGCTGCCGATAACAAATCATTGTTTTATTCTCGTAAGGATGAACAAACACTGCGTGCCGACCGTATTTTTAAACATACTTTAGGTAACGATGTTGCGCAAGACGAATTGATTTTTAACGAGAAAGACGAAACTTTTTCTACGTATATCTATCGATCTAAATCGCGTAAATATTTGATTATTGGGTCTGAAAGCACCATGACTTCTGAATATCAAATTTTAGAAGCATCGAACCCAGACGGAAAATTCAACATTTTTCAGAAACGTACCCGCGGATTGGAATATTCGGTTTCGCATTACAACGACAACTTTTACATTGTTACCAATAAAGATAAAGCTACCAATTTTAAGTTGATGATTACGCCCGAAACGGCTACAACTAAAGATAATTGGAAAGATTTAATTCCGCATCGTGAAGATGTTTTATTAGAAGGAATCGATATTTTTAAAGATTATTTAGTGGTTTCTGAACGATTTAACGGATTATCGCACATTAAAATTCAGCCTTGGCAAAACCCGGAACAAGCGTATTATCTGCCTTTTGAAAGCGAAACATTTACGGCTTACACTACAACCAATATAGATTTCGATACAGAAATTCTTCGTTACGGTTATCAGTCAATGGCAACACCTTCATCGGTGATCGATTTTAACATGCGTACCAAAGAAAAAACGGTTAAAAAAGAACAGGAAGTTTTAGGCGGAAAATTCAACAAAGAAAATTATACCGAAGAACGTGTTTGGGCAACGGCGACCGATGGAACTAAAATTCCAATTTCGTTGGTTTACAAAAAAGATCTAAAGAAAGACGGATCAAATCCACTGCTTCAATACGCTTATGGTTCGTACGGTTCAACTATGGAACCTTATTTTTCTACCGTTCGTTTAAGTTTGTTAGACCGTGGATTTATTTATGCTATTACACATATTCGCGGTGGTGAAGATTTGGGTCGCGAATGGTATGAAAACGGAAAACTGCTTAAAAAGAAAAACACGTTTACCGATTATATTGATTGTTCGAAGTTTTTGATCGATCAAAAATACACATCACCGCAACATTTGTATGCCGAAGGCGGCTCTGCAGGCGGTTTGTTAATGGGTGTTGTTTTAAACGATGCGCCTGAATTGTACAACGGCGTTATTGCACAGGTTCCGTTTGTTGATGTTGTTACCACCATGTTAGATGATTCTATTCCGTTGACTACTGGGGAATACGACGAATGGGGAAATCCGAACGAAAAAGAATATTACGATTACATGAAATCGTATTCGCCTTACGATAATGTAAAAGCGCAAGATTATCCAAACCTTTATATTTCAACCGGTTTTCATGATTCGCAAGTGCAATATTGGGAACCTGCAAAATGGATTGCAAAGTTGCGCGCATTGCGTACTAACAAAAATTTATTGCTTTTAGATACCAATATGGATGCCGGTCACGGTGGCGCTTCAGGACGTTTTGAAGCATTGAAAGAAGTAGCCAAAGAATTTACCTTTTTGTTAGATTTGGAAGGAATTAAGAAGTAGATTCAGTACGATTCATAAAAAAACCTGTTAAAGTTTAAACTTTGACAGGTTTTTTATTTTAATTTCAAGTTTTAGAATTAATATTCTTCAATCAGTAAAGAAGGAGAAAGATTTAGTTTTACAGTTAAATTTCGAATCATTTTAACGGTAAGCTTTCTTTTTCTGTTCAATATTTCAGACACTTTACTTTTTCCGCCTATAACATCTATCAAATCTGTTTGTTTCAATTGCATTTCTTCCATTCTTATCTTGATAGCCTCAATTGGATCGGGAGCTGTTATCGGATAGTTTCTTTTTTCGTATTCATCTATCAATATAGCAAGAATATCTGCCTCGTCACTTTCGGGCGTACCCGCTTTTGCATCAAAAAGAATTTCTAATTTTGATAATGCTTCTATATAATCTGCTTCTGTTTTTATAGGTTTTATGTTCATAGTTTAATTCTTTTAAATGGTGTTCGCATCAATTTTATCATACTCTGCATGTGTTCCAATAAAACGAATGAAAACCCATTGTTTTTCAAAATTAAATTTAGCAACCAATCTGTAACTATTTCCTTTAATGTTAAATACAATTCTGTTGCTTTTAAGAATACTTGCACTCACATAAGTTTGCTTTACTTCGTTTGGATTGTTCCATATAGAATTTTTTACAGTATCATACCATGTCTTCAAATATTGTTCTGAATCTGAATGTTTTTCCCAAAAATCTCGCAGTGTACTTTTCGCAAAAATTCTTTCCATTGATCTTAAATCTTATACAAATATACAAAAAGTTCCCAAATAAAGAACTTTTAATATTTTTTTAATGGATTTGAACAATGCAAGCAAAGCCTTGAACTAATGAAAGTTTTAACATTATGCCTTTTGATTTTCAACATTAAATAAAAAAATAGTACTTTTGCCACGTTAACTAGCGAGGTTAAATAATCGCTAAAAACAAAAAAAATGAAAGAAGAGATCCAGGCGCATGAGAATATTTTAGATTTTGTAGGCAATACACCGCTTATCAAATTAAAAAAAATATCTCAAGGTTTAAAAGGAAACTTTTTTGCTAAAGTGGAAGCTTTTAATCCGGGGCACTCATCAAAAGACCGTATTGCTTTACATATTGTAGAAGAAGCAGAACGTAAGGGAATTTTAAAACCAGGCAGTATTATTGTTGAAACAACGTCGGGCAACACCGGTTTCAGCATTGCAATGGTCAGCATTATTAAAGGTTACGAATGTATTTTGGCGGTATCGTCTAAATCATCAAAAGATAAAATCGACATGCTTAAGGCAATGGGTGCAAAAGTGTACGTTTGTCCGGCAAATGTATCTGCAGACGATTCCCGTTCGTATTACAGCGTAGCAAAGCGTATTCATCAGGAAACTGCGGGTTCGGTTTATATCAACCAATATTTTAACGAGCTGAATATTGATGCGCATTACAAAACTACAGGTCCAGAAATTTGGAAACAAACTAACGGTAAAATAACGCATTTGGTAGCTTGTTCTGGTACAGGCGGAACTATTTCGGGAACAGCGAAATTTTTAAAGGAACAAAATCCGAACATCCGTATTTTAGGTGTTGATGCTTTTGGATCGGTTCTAAAGAAGTTTCACGAAACGCATGAATTTGATCCGAATGAGATTTATCCTTACCGAATTGAAGGAATGGGAAAAAATCTGATTCCAACAGCAACCGATTTTTCTGTAATTGATCAGTTTATGAAAGTTACCGATGAAGATGCAGCACATACGGCTCGAGAAATATCTAAAACCGAGGGTATTTTTGTAGGATACACGTCGGGTGCGGCTTTTCAGGCTGTTCGTCAGTTCGATGCTGAAGGCGAATTTAATGCAAACAGTAATGTTGTTGTTATTTTTCCTGATCACGGATCGCGTTACATGAGCAAAATTTACAGTGACGATTGGATGCGCGAACAAGGTTTTTTCGACAATCAAAAAATAGAACAAAACGATATTGAGTACATCAAATAGTTTTTTTAGAACATAGATATTAGAAAACAGATAAAAGAGGAAAGCGAAAGTTTTCCTTTTTTTATTGCTTCAACTTAAAACTTCTACCCAAAAACTTCTTATCTTTTGTAACATTTAAGCAAATAGTTGTACTTACATTAAAAATGATTCTTTAAAAAGTTCACACAGTAAAAAATATAAAAAAATAGGTTATGAGTCTAAAAATTTCGGGGTTAACAAAAACCTACAAAAACGGCGTTAAAGCTTTAGATAATGTAAATTTAGAAATAGGCAAAGGTATGTTTGGCTTATTGGGTCCAAACGGCGCGGGTAAATCTTCGTTAATGCGTACTATTGCTACGTTACAAACTCCGTCATCGGGTTCGGTAACTTTTAACGACATCAATGTTTTAGAAGACAAAAATGCTTTGCGCAGAATTTTAGGTTATTTACCACAGGAATTTGGAGTGTATCCAAACATGTCGGCAGAAACCTTGTTAGATTATTTTGCTCAATTAAAAGGCATCACAAAAAAGGACGAGCGTAAAAAAATTATTAAAGAAGTTTTAGAACTAACCAATTTATACGATGTTCGATCTAAAAGTGTAAGCGGATATTCGGGCGGTATGAAACAACGTTTTGGTATTGCGCAATTACTTTTAAACAATCCGCAATTAATTATTGTTGATGAACCAACTGCCGGACTGGATCCTGCTGAACGTCATCGTTTCTTGAATGTTTTACGTGAAATTGGTGCAAACCATACCGTAATTTTCTCTACCCATATTGTTGATGATGTTCGTGAATTATGTAACGAAATTGCCATTTTAAACGGCGGTAAAATTTTGTTTGAAGGTACACCAACAAGTGGCGAAGAATTATTAGAAGGAAAAATTTGGAGAAGAACCATTGAGCGTGCCGAGTTTGACGAATACAACAAAAATCACAATATTCTTTCATCGAACTTTAATCCAGATAACACTTTAAATATTCGTGTGTACAGCGATGCACAGCCAGACGAAACATTTATTCAGGCAAAACCAATTTTAGAAGATGTTTATTTTGTTTCATTAAAAAAGGATAACTAATGCTGGGAACTATTTTTAATTTTGAAACAAAACGCTGGTTTAAAAACTGGCAGTTTTACTTATACTTTTTAATATTTTTTGCGCTTGCTTTTACTTTAATGGCAGATGCTTTAGGATATTTTGATACTTTTGGAACAACAACAGCATCTAACACCATAATAAACTCGCCTTTAGCAATTAATGCTATCATTGGGTCATTGTCAACTTTGGTTAATTTTATCATACCAACAGTTATTGGCGCTACAGTTTATCGTGATTTTAAATACAATTCGCATACCTTGCTATTTGCTTACCCTTTTAATAAATTTCAATATTTAATGGGTAAATTCTTTAGTGGTTTTTTAGTTACAATCTTTATAACTTTATCTATTGGTTTAGCATTTTTAATAGCATCGGTATTACCGTTTGCAAACCCTGATTTGTTAGGACCAATAAAAATTGCAGCATACTTTCAAAGTTATATACTATTTGTAGTTCCAAATACATTTTTTATAGGAGCCCTAATTTTTATGTTAGTTACCTTAACACGCAACCAATACATAGGTTTTATTTTTGTAATTATTTTGCTTATTGCCCGTATTTTATTATCTAACTTAACAAATAATGTTGATGATAAATTTTTGGTTTCGTTAATAGAACCTTATGGCAACGAAGCTTTAAGTTATGTTACAAAATATTGGACTATTGACGAGCAAAATACTTTAATGATTCCGTTAAATGATGTTATTGTTTACAACCGTTTAATATGGATTGGGGTAGGTATTTTAGCCTTAACCGTTACTTATTTTTCATTCTCTTTTTCGCAATCACCAATATCTATCGGTAAAAAAAGAAAAGCAGAACGTGTTACAAAAAACAATTTTGGAAGCATTGTAAAAGTAAATTTACCAAACGTTAGTTACAACTATTCGTTCCTATCTTACTTAAAAACGGCTTTTCGTTTATCAAAATTAGAGTTCCAAGCAATCATAAAAAACTGGATTTTTATTACCTTAATGGTTATAATAATGATCTGTATTGTTGTTTCTGGCTACACCTTAGGACAAAGTTTAATGGGTACGCGTACGTTACCTGTTACGTGGAAAGTTATTGAATTAATTAATGAATTTATTGGCTTTTTCTTACCAATTATTGTTTTCTTGTTCTCAGGTATTTTATTGAACAACTCTGCATCGTCTCGTATGAATTTATTGATTGATGCTACACCGGTACCTAATTGGAGTTTGTTTTTATCAAAATTTATTGCTTTAGTACAAATGGTAGCTGTGGTATTTTTAATTACTATTGTATCGGGCATCATGATACAGATTTACTACGGATATTATAATTTTGAAATTGGTCAGTACATAGCAAACTTTTTTGGATTTAAACTAATATCCTACACCGTTTTAATTCTGTTTTCTTTATTCATTCAGTCTTTTTTCAAAAATTATCTAATTGGTTTCTTTGTTATTTTAATAGCACAAATGCTTCCAATGGGATTAAGTAAGTTAGGAATAGAACAAGCTGTTTTCAGTTTTAATTCAGATCCGGGGTACAGTTATTCAGATATGAATGGTTTTGGCATTGTACGCGGATATTTCTACTACAAACTATACTGGCTACTTTTTGGTTTTGTATTGTACGGTTTAACATTATTATTTTGGCGTAGAGGCATCATTTCAAGCGCAAAAGAACGTTTACAAGTATTTGCAAAACGTTTTAAAATGCCAATTGCCGTTCCATTAATTATTACAACTTTGGCATTTGTTAGTTTAGGATACGCTTTATACTATCAAGAAGTAAAACTTGAGCCTTACTACACCTCTCAAGACATTGAAAAACAAAGAGTTGATTACGAAAAGAAATACAAGAAATTCGAAAAATATGCACAACCACGTATTGTTGATGTAAAGGTTAACATGGATATTTTTCCGAACGAACGCAATTATAAAGCGGTTGTTAATTATGTTATGGTGAATAAATCTGATAAAGCGATTGATTCCTTATTCATCAATTACGGTAAAAATTTCCAAAGCATTAAATTCAACCGAGATTATCAATTGGTTAAAAATGATACGGTTATGGATTTTGATATTTACCGATTGAATCAACCTTTGAATCCTGGTGATTCGTTGAAAGTTGAAATTGTTGTTCAAAACCAATCAAATACTTGGTTACAAGACCGTTCGCCAATCATTGAAAACGGAACGTTTATAAACAACAGTATTTTTCCGAGTTTTGGATATAACGACGGTGTTGAAATTCAAGATAACGATGTCCGTAAAAAATACAACTTGGCTCCTCGCGAACGTATGGCTGCTACAGATGATCCTGAAGCACGTAAAAACACTTATATTTCAAATGAAGCCGATTGGATTACTTTTGAAACTACGGTAAGTACGGCAGGCGATCAAACGGCGATTGCTCCGGGATATCTTCAGAAACAATGGCAGAAAGACGGCAGAAATTATTTCCATTACAAAATGGATCAGAAAATGTTGAATTTCTATGCTTTTAATTCGGCAAGATATGAAGTTAAAAAAGAAAAATGGAACAACCTGAATTTGGAAATTTACTATCATAAAGGTCACGAATACAATTTGGATCGAATGATGGAAGCTTTGAAAAAATCGTTAGCTTATTACAGCGAAAATTTTGGGGAATATCAACATAAACAAGCTAGAATCATTGAATTCCCTAAAACTATGGGAACGTTTGCACAGGCTTTTGCCAACACCATGCCTTTTTCTGAAGCAATTGGTTTTATTGCCGATGTAGATGAAGACGATCCAAACGGTGTTGATTATCCGTTCTCTGTTGTATCACACGAAATGGCGCATCAATGGTGGGCACATCAGGTAATTGGAGCCAATGTTAAAGGTGCCACTTTATTATCTGAATCATTGTCAGAATACAGTTCACTAAAAGTTTTAGAGAAAGAATATGGAAAATTCCAGATGCGTAAATTCTTAAAAGATGCGTTAGACGGTTATTTAAGAGGAAGAACATGGGAAGATAAAGAAGAAAACCCGTTAATGTATAATGAAAACCAGCAGTACATTCATTACAACAAAGGATCGTTGGTATTGTATGCGATGAGCGATTACTTGGGCGAAAAACGTTTTAACGATTTATTGAAAGAATATGTTGCGAGAGTAAAATTCCAAGAAGCTCCGTATACCAATTCTATCGAATTTGTAAATCACTTAAAAGCGAATACTCCGGCGAATTTACAGTATTTGATTACCGATATGTTTGAAACCATAACATTGTACGACAATAAGGTTGATAAAGTTGAAGTGAAATCTTTGAAAGATGGTAAGTACCAGGTTGATATTTCTTTTATCGTTTCAAAATATAGAACTTCTCCAAAAGGAACGCAGATTTATAAAGATGCAAAAGGAAGTACTTTAACAGGTAAAGACGACAAAAAAGAAGTAAAATCGTATCCTTTAAATGATTATGTTGAAGTGGGTGTTTTCGGTGAAAAAACCTTGAAAGGAAACCACGAATACGAAAACGAATTACACAACAAAAAATACCTGATTAATAAGGTAAACAATAAGGTAAGTATCATTGTTGATAAAAAACCTGTTGAAGTGGGTGTTGATCCATACAACAAGTTAATTGACCGTGATTCTAACGATAACCGCAAAAAAGTGAATTAGTTATAACCAAAAACCTCCATTCAAATTGAATGGAGGTTTTTACTTTTAGAAATAAAAAATCCGAAGTAAAACTTCGGATTTTTTGTTTGATATATTTCTTATCTCGAATAATTAGGAGCTTCTTTTGTAATGGTAACATTATGTGGATGCGATTCGCCGATACCAGATGCTGTTAACTGAACAAAGCGAGCAGTTTCTTGTAACATAGGTATATCTTTAGCACCACAGTATCCCATTCCGGCACGTAAACCACCAATAAACTGCGTCATTGATTCGTTTAATTCGCCTTTGTAAGGAACACGACCTTCAATTCCTTCTGGAACTAATTTCTTAACATCGTCTTCCACATCTTGGAAATAACGATCTTTAGACCCATGCTTCATAGATTCTACAGAACCCATTCCACGGTATGTTTTAAATTTACGACCTTCGAAAATAATGGTTTCACCCGGAGATTCTTTTGTTCCAGCCAACATAGATCCTAACATAACACAGTCTGCACCTGCGCCTAATGCTTTAGGAATATCGCCTGTATAACGTAAACCACCATCGGCAATAACAGGAACTCCTGTTCCTTTTAAAGCAGCCGCAACTTCCATTACAGCAGAAAATTGAGGAAAACCAACACCTGCAACAACTCGAGTTGTACAGATCGACCCCGGACCAATACCCACTTTAACGGCATCGGCACCTGCTTCAGCCAAATATAAAGCAGCTTCTGCAGTAGCAATGTTTCCTACTACAACATCAATTTCTGGGAACGCAGCTTTTACTTCTTTCAACGTATTTACCACTCCTTTTGTGTGTCCGTGTGCTGTATCGATAATCAATGCATCAACACCGGCAGCAACCAAGGCCTTTGCACGATCAACAGCATCGGCAGTTACACCTAAAGCAGCTGCAACGCGTAAACGACCGAATTTATCTTTGTTTGCGTTTGGTTTTAAGGTCAATTTGGTAATGTCGCGGAAAGTAATTAATCCTACCAATTTATAATCGCCGTTTACAACTGGCAATTTTTCTATTTTATTTTCCTGAAGAATTTGTTCCGCATCAGAAAGCGTAGTTCCTTCTAAAGCAGTAACCAATTTATCAACCGTCATTACTTCTAAAATAGAACGTTCGTTCTTTTTTTCGAAACGTAAATCTCTGTTTGTAACAATTCCTTTTAAAATTTGGTTTTCGTCAACCACAGGAATTCCGCCAATACCGTTCTCTCTCATCGCCGTCTTCGCATCCCCAACAGTTGCGTTTAAAGGTAACGTTACAGGATCAATGATCATTCCCGATTCTGCACGCTTAACTTTACGCACTTCCTGTGCCTGTTGCTCAACTGTCATGTTTTTGTGTAAAACGCCGATTCCGCCTTCACGAGCCATAGCAATTGCCATAGCACTTTCTGTTACGGTATCCATTGCAGCTGAAATTACAGGAACGTTTAAGGTAATGTTTCTTGAAAATTTTGATTGAATGCTTACTTCGCGCGGTAATATTTCTGAGTAAGCAGGTATTAAAAGTACGTCGTCATAGGTTAATCCTTGTCCGACAATTTTAGTTGTGTGTGCCTTCATGTTGCAATTGTAGTTGAATTGCATGCGAATTTAATGATTTTTTACGATATAATAAAATTTTAGTGATAAAAATTAAATATCTTCAACGCTTCGTTATAAGCAGCTTCAAAAGAAGTCATCTGAACGTTGGTTGCAGCTTTGTTTGCCGTAAAATAACTCAACATTTTTTCGGTTGGCATATTTCCTGTCAAATCATCTTTTGCCATTGGGCATCCGCCAAATCCTTTAATTGCTCCATCAAAACGGATACAGCCTGCTTTGTAGGCAGCATCAACTTTTTCGAACCAAGCATCGGGAGTTGTATGCAAATGTGCACCAAATTCGATATTAGGATATTTAGGTATCAGATTAGAAAAAAGATAATCGATATCTTCTGCAGTGGAAGATCCAACGGTATCAGAAAGCGACAAAATTGTCACGCCCATATTAGCAAGTTTTTCTGTCCATTCGCCCACAATATCAACATTCCAAGGATCGCCATAAGGATTTCCGAAGCCCATTGAAAGATACGCCACCACTTCTTTATTGGTTTTATTGGCGATTTCTAAAATCTCTTGTAAGGTAACGATAGATTCTTCAATAGTTTTATGCGTATTACGCATTTGAAAATTCTCTGAAATAGAAAAAGGAAAACCCAAATACTGAATTTCGTTATGAACCGATGCCATTTCGGCACCTTTAGTATTTGCAATAATAGCCAGTAATTTTGTTTTTGTTTCCGATAGATCCAACTGTGCTAAAACCTCGGCAGTATCCTGCATTTGCGGAATGGCTTTAGGCGAAACAAAACTTCCGAAATCTAACGTATCAAAACCACAACGCAACAACGATTGAATGTATTGAACTTTTTGTTCGGTAGGAATAAACATTTTAATGCCTTGCATAGCATCGCGCGGACATTCTATTATTTTTACTGGCTTCATAAGTTTCAAAGATAATAGAAACTAAAATATCTGCAAAAAAATAAACGATTAATGTTTACCTATTTAATCCACATAAATACAATAAGGGCAATAAAAACAGCAATCTGAAAGTAATTCATATACCCTTGAACGTACTTGTTTTTCATTAAGAATTTACTGACGTATCCGCTTAAAACTGCTATCAAACAAAATACAATCAATGCCTGCAACATAAAAATACTGCCCAAAGTGTAAACCTGCATTTTAATGTTTCCTAATTCGGGATGTAAAAACGAAGGAAATAACGATAAAAAGAACAGCATGATTTTCGGGTTTAAAATATTCATGATTAAACCTTGCTGAACCTGCTGAAATACATTGCTTCTTGAAATTGGTGCGTGATCAACACTAACCGTAATAGGCTCAATTGGTGCTTTATATAAAAGGTAGATGATTCGAAGTAAATACAACGTTCCGAAAATTTTTATAGCGATAAAAAGCCACGGAATGGCTACAATTAAGGTTGATATTCCAAACGCCAACAAGGTGGTGTGAAACAGCAAACCCGAACTTAAACCTATTGCGGCTGCAATTCCAAACTGTTTTCCTTTGGCTAAACTTGTCGACAAAACATACATTATATCGGGTCCCGGCGAAATGGTTAACGCCAAACTTGTAAAAAAGAACGATATAATGATTTCCAGTGTCATTAACTGCGTTTTAAAATAGCCTGGTTTATTTCTTTAATCAATGCCGGACCTTCGTAAATAAAGCCTGTGTAAATTTGTACCAATGCCGCACCAGCATCTAATTTCTCCAACGCATCGGCAGCAGAATGTATTCCACCTACACCGATTATAGGGAATGATTTATTGCTTTTTTCTGATAGAAAACGAACTACTTCGGTTGATCTTTTTGCTAACGGTTTACCTGATAATCCGCCCATTTCTGTTTGATTTGCAGATTGTAATCCATCGCGTGAAATCGTGGTATTTGTAGCAATCACACCGGCAATTTTGGTATCGTTTATAATATCGATAATATCCAACAACTGTTCATCAGTTAAATCGGGAGCGATTTTTAATAAGATTGGTTTTTGTTTTGGTTGCTGAAGATTTTTATTTTGTAAAGTAGATAATAATTCCGTTAACGGTTCTTTGTCTTGCAACGCACGTAAATTCGGCGTATTCGGTGAACTTACATTCACAACGAAATAATCAACGTACGGATACAAAGCATCAAAACAAATCATGTAATCGTTTACTGCTTCTTCGTTTGGAGTAACTTTGTTTTTACCGATGTTTCCACCAATTAAAACGCCTTTATTCTGCTTTAAACGCTCAATTGCCAAATCAATTCCGCCATTGTTAAAGCCCATTCTATTGATGATTCCAGAATCTTCTTTTAAACGGAACAAACGTTTTTTAGGATTTCCCTCTTGCGGTTTTGGAGTAATGGTTCCAATTTCGATAAATCCGAAACCAAATGCATCCAATTCGTTATAAATTTTTGCATCTTTATCTAATCCTGCCGCCAAACCAACCGGATTTTTAAATTTCAAGCCAAAAACTTCTCGTTCCAATCTTTTGTCGTTTACCTGATAAATCGATTTAAAAACCGATTTCATACCCGGAATGGCGTGTATGGTTTTTATCATTGAAAAAGTAAAATGATGCACTTTTTCTGGATCAAAATTGAATAAAAGCGGACGAATTATTGACTTGTACATGATTGCATAATTTAAAGCTTTGCAAAAGTAGTTTTTTTGAAATCAAATTAAAAGATTTAATAATTGAAAGATTTAAAAAGGCTGTCTGTTTATAAAAAAACCTACAAGATTACTGAAATCTTGCAGGTTTGAAACTTTAAACCTTAAACTTTGAACTCAAAACCTACTCACAACCATCAATTGTACACGAATTTTCTTCTGTTGAATTATTCGCGTTGGTTTCGTTATAGGTCTGCGTTAAAGCAGCAACAAACAAATCTACCGGTTGTGCGCCCGAAAGTGTATATTTATTGTTCAACAGAAAAAACGGAACACCGGTAACTCCAATATTTCTGGCTTCTAAAATATCCTGCTTTACTTCGTAATCAAACGAATCAGAATTTAAAACATACTGTGCCTGATCGGAATCCAAACCTAATTCTTCAGCAATATTTACCAAAACTTCGTGATCGGCAACATTTTTTTCGTCAATAAAATAAGCGTGAAATAATAATTCTTCCGCTTCATTTGCCTTATTGCTTTTTGTAGCAAAATGGATCAGTTTGTGTGCCGGAAAAGTATTTGCCACAACAGCATTTTCTATATTAAAACCAATGCCCACCTGTTTGCCCATATCTTTTATACGCATTTGCATTTGTTCGATCTTTGCAATGGGCATTCTTTTGCGTTCGGCAAGATATTCGTTAATTGTTTTCGATCCCGATGTTTCACTCAAATCCGGATCTAACTGATAACTTTTCCATTCTACTTCAACCTCATCTTTAAAAGGAAGTTTTTCTAAAGCTGCTTCAAAATTTTTCTTTCCTATATAACAAAACGGACACATGATATCCGACCAAATCTGTACTTTCATTTTAATAAGTTTTACTCAAATTTACGGTTTCAATATTAATTTTCTATGAAATTTATGCCAAATATTTCTGCTGAAAAATAAAAGCGTAATTTTGACAGTTGAACGAAATAAACCCTAAATAATTTGAAAAACCGAGGGGTTTATGATATATTTGAAAAAATCACAATAAAAGTAAGATTCTATGAAAACCCTACGTATTAAAAACATGGTTTGCCCGCGATGTATTATGGTAATTGAAAAAACGATGGAAGATTTAGGTTACGATTTAAATGACGTAGATTTAGGAATGATTGAATTTCATGAGCCAATTACGCTTGATGATCGCGATAAAATTGAAAACGCGATTAAACCTTTAGGTTTTGAGATTTTGAGCGATAGAAAAAGTATGCTGATTGAACGTATTAAAAATCAGATTATTGAGCTGGTTTCTAAAGATATGAACGATTTAACCATTACGCTTTCTGAATATCTGGCAAGTAAGCTGCAAACAGAATATCATACGTTAAGTTCGCTTTTTTCAACGCAGGAATCACAGACTATTGAGCAATACTACATTCTTCAAAAAATAGAAAAGGTTAAGGAATTATTGGTTTACGATGAATTGACCTTAAGCGAAATTGCCTACAAAATGAATTACAGTTCGGTGGGACATTTAAGCAATCAGTTTAAAAAAGTAACCGGTTTGGCACCAACGCATTTTAAAGAAGTAAAAATTTCTAAAGAAGAAGTTCTACAAAATATCGAAACTAAATAAATAGGCTGCCTCGTTTTTGAGGCAGCCTTCTTTTCTTTAAAAAGATTTCTCTTTTTAATAATCACACGAATTTCTCTAAAAAGAAAAACTCATACACTTAACTAAAAACATTCAAAAAACTACTATCTATTATTAATATCTAATAAAGATCAATTTAAATCTGCTAGCTTTAGAGATGCTAAAAAGCATCCCTTAATAACTAACACTTTTCTTTTTCATAATTAATTTGATAATAATAAAACAAACCTCGTACCAATCTAAAAAAGCTTGATTAATCAGGTCTATAAACAACTTTATTTCTGCTTATTGTAGAAATAGGCACAACTTATTGTAGATATTTTTCACAAAAACACAATTAAAAGTAATTTCAGTTAGTGGTTAAAGAATTTTGCAATAATTAAGTACATTTGTAAAAACAATAATAGAATGCTTATAATTGGTATAGCTGGTGGAACGGGAAGCGGCAAAACAACTGTTGTTCACCAGATTATGAATGAATTACCAGAAACCAAAGTGGGTATCATCTCACAGGATTCTTATTACAAAGCGAACGATCATTTAAATATGGATGAGCGTGCGCTGATTAATTTTGATCACCCAAGAGCGATAGATTTCGATCTACTTTGTTCAGATTTAAAAGAATTAAAAGCGGGGAACAGCATTAACCAGCCAGTTTATTCGTTTGTACACCACAACAGAACCGATGATTATATTTTAACGCATCCGCGAAAAGTAATGATTGTTGAAGGTATTTTGATATTATCAAATCCGGAATTACGCAATTTGTTCGATATTAAAATTTTTGTTCATGCCGATTCTGACGAACGATTAATTCGACGATTAAAACGTGATATTGTAGAAAGAGGTCGTGATATGGACGAGGTTCTACAAAGGTATCAAACCACACTAAAACCAATGCACGAACAGTTTATCGAACCATCAAAAGCGTACGCAGACATTATTATTCCTAACGATAAATACAACACCGTAGCTATTGATATTGTTCGAACGGTTATCAATAAAAAAATCAACGATTAAGAATGAAACAAAAAATCGCCGCCCTATTAATTAAATATCCGTTTTTAAAATGGGTCACCAACAGGTTTATTTTAGCAACCCTGTTTTTTGTTGTTTGGCTTTTGTTTTTTGACACCTATGCTTTTTACGACCACCGAACTATCGATAAGGAAATTAACAAGCTGGAAGAAAACCGAGATTATTATCAAACCGAAATTAACAGCGACGATAAAAACATTAGAAAACTATACCGCAAGGAAGAAGTTGAACGATACGCCCGAGAGAAATATTACATGAAGCGCGAAAATGAAGACATTTATATTATTGACAGCGACAAAGAATATCCAATAGAAGAAACTAACTAACAAATCAATACAGCAATATGTTATTTAACGATTTTGAAAAAGTAACATCAAAACAATGGAAAAATCAGATTCAGTACGAATTAAAAGGTGCCGATTATAACGATACATTGGTTTGGGAAAGTTTAGAAGGCATTAAGGTTAAACCTTTCTATCATAACGATGAAGACGCTGTAACAACAGCAGTTTCTACACAAGTAACCAATTTTTCTATTGTTCAGGAAATTTATGTTTTCGATACAGAAAAATCAATCGCAAAAGCAAACGAGGTTTTAAAACGCGGTGCAGAAAACATTCGTTTTATCATTCCTTCAAAAGAAATAAACGTTGTAAACATCATTAATCAATTACAGCAACAGCCAAAAGCGGTTTACTTGCAGTTATTGTTTTTAGATGCCGATGTTGTGGAACAGATAAATATCGAAGCGGCCAAATTACAATTTGAAGTTTTTGTAATGATCGATCCAATTCATCAGTTAACATTCGATGGCAATTTTTATAAAGACGGAACTTCAGATTTTGAAGTTTTGAATAAAATCAACCAAAAGTCTAGCAACATCAACTGGTTAACCGTAAAAGCAACCACGTACCAAAATGCAGGCGCCAATATGGTACAGCAGATTGCGTACACGCTTGCACACACCAACGAATATTTAAACCGAATTGAAAACTTCGATAAAAACATCACTGTTGAAGTTGCTGTTGGCGGAAATTATTTCTTTGAAATTGCCAAACTGCGCGCTATGCGTTTGTCTTTAAACGCGTTGGCAGAAGCTTATTCGCCAAACATCACGTTTCATATCGTTGCAAAACCAACTCATCGTAACAAAACCATTTACGATTATAACGTAAACATGCTAAGAACCACTACCGAATGTATGAGTGCTGTTTTGGGCGGAGCCGATGCGGTTGAAAATATTGCGTACGATGCACTTTACCATAAAACAAACGAATTTGGTGACCGAATTTCAAGAAATCAGTTATTGATTTTAAAGGAAGAAAGTTATTTTGACAAAGTGAACAATCCGGCAGACGGAGCTTATTATATAGAAAGTTTAACGCAACAGTTAGCCGAAAAAGGTTTGGAACTTTTTAAGGATATCGAAAAAAATGGTGGATTAATTTCGCAGTTAATCGAGGGAACCATTCAGCGAAAAATAAACGAAGCCGCTACAAAAGAACAAGAATTATTCAATTCGGGAAAGGAAGTTTTATTGGGAACGAACAAATATCCGAACGCACAAGATAAAATGTCGCACGATTTAGAATTGTATCCTTTCGTAAAGCAAAATCCGCGTAAAACATTAATTACTCCGATCATTGAAAAACGTTTGGCAGAAGCTTTAGAACAAGAACGTTTAGCGTCAGAATAATTTTGTAACTTTCAGAAAAAGAAGATCATGGAAGCAATCAGAGAAATAGTAAAAGTAAAAAACCGTCAGGTAATTATTAATTTACCCGATGATTTTAATGCCGATGAAGTTGAAGTAATTGTATTAAAAACAATTGAAAGTGAGCTTTCTGAAGAACAAAAAACAATTTTAGAAAACCGCCTTAACGAACCTGAAACAGAATATATCACATCACAAGAATCATTAGATCTTTTGAAAAAAAAGTATGGTTTTTAAGGTAATTGTTTCTAAAAGAGCTCAACAAGAAATTGAAAATGCGATAGCTTATTACAGTGAAATTAATAAGTCTTTAGCTCAAAAGTTTTATAATTCCGTTGAGGCTAATTATAAAAAATTGGAAGCAAATCCTTATTTCCAAAATAGATATAAAGAGTTTAGGGCAATACCTTTAAAGAAATTTCCGTTTCTTATTTTCTATCATGTTGATGAAGATAATCATATAATAAAAATACTTTCTTGTTTTCATACGTCAAGAAGTACCGATAAATATCCTGAATAGAAAATTACATATTTAGGGCTTAAAAAAACAATCGTTAATGAATTTGAAGATTTATTAAAAAAAAATTCATGAGAAAAAACATACAAAATATACAATTACCACATCAAAAGAAAACAGAAATAAATACGCTAAATTCTTTTGAAACAGCCGAAGGTATTCAGATAAAGCAAACCTATACGTTGGCTGATGTTGAAGAATTGGAACATATTGGTTTTGGTGCTGGTTTTGCGCCAAATTTACGTGGCCCTTATGCAACAATGTACGTTCGCCGCCCGTGGACGGTTCGTCAGTACGCAGGTTTTTCAACTGCGGAAGAAAGTAATGCTTTTTACAGAAGAAATTTAGCTGCCGGACAAAAAGGACTTTCAGTTGCATTTGATTTGGCAACGCACCGCGGATACGATTCTGATCACGACCGTGTGGTAGGCGATGTTGGTAAAGCAGGTGTAGCGATTGATTCGGTTGAAGATATGAAGATTTTGTTCGATCAGATTCCGTTAGATGAAATGTCGGTTTCTATGACTATGAACGGTGCCGTTTTACCAATTATGGCATTTTATATTGTAGCTGCAAAAGAACAGGGTGTCGATGAAAAATTACTTTCAGGAACCATTCAAAACGATATTTTAAAGGAATTCATGGTGCGTAATACGTACATCTATCCTCCTACCCCGTCAATGAAAATCATTGCAGATATTTTTGAATATACCAGTAGCAAAATGCCCAAATTCAACTCGATTTCTATTTCGGGTTACCACATGCAGGAAGCCGGTGCTACTGCTGATATTGAATTGGCTTACACCATTGCCGATGGATTGGAATACGTGCGTACAGGACTGGCAGCCGGAATGAAAGTTGATGAATTTGCTCCTCGCCTTTCGTTTTTCTGGGCAATTGGTATGAATCATTTTATGGAAATTGCTAAAATGCGTGCCGGTAGAATGATTTGGGCTAAATTTTTGCGTCAGTTCAATCCGGAATCAGATAAATCATTGGCATTGCGTACGCACTGTCAAACTTCGGGTTGGAGTTTAACCGAGCAAGATCCTTTTAACAATGTGGCACGTACGGCGATCGAAGCTGCGGCAGCTGCTTTTGGCGGAACACAATCGTTACACACCAACGCGTTAGACGAAGCCATTGCCTTACCAACCGATTTTTCGGCTCGTATTGCCCGTAATACGCAGATTTTCTTACAGGAAGAAACGAAGATTTGTAAAACGGTTGATCCGTGGGCAGGAAGTTATTATGTTGAAAGTTTGACTGCTGAAATTGCAGAGAAAGCATGGAAATTGATTGAAGAAGTAGAGTCGTATGGCGGAATGACCAAAGCTATTGAAGCCGGAATTCCAAAAATGCGTATCGAAGAAGCTGCGGCTCGTAAACAGGCTCGTATCGATTCTGGTCAGGATATTATCGTAGGTGTGAATAAGTATCGATTGGAAAAAGAAGATCCTTTACAGATTTTAGAAGTTGATAACCAAGTGGTTCGTCAGCAACAAATCGAACGTTTAAATACCATTAAAGCTACGCGCGATAACGACAAAGTAAAACAAAGTCTTGCAGCATTAACAAATGCAGCGAAAACAGGCGAAGGTAATTTACTGGCATTAGCTGTTGAAGCAGCTGAAAACCGAGTTACATTAGGAGAAATTTCTGATGCATTGGAAGAAGTTTACGGCAGATACAAAGCACAAATTAAAACAATCAGCGGCGTGTACAACAAAGAAATTAAAACCGATGAAAATTTTGCAAAAGCAAAGCAACTTGCCGACGATTTTGCAAAAAAAGAAGGACGTCGTCCGCGTATTATGATTGCTAAAATGGGTCAGGATGGACACGATCGTGGTGCAAAAGTTGTAGCTACAGGTTATGCCGATGTAGGTTTTGATGTGGATATGGGGCCGTTGTTTCAAACACCTGCCGAAGCTGCCAAACAAGCCGTTGAAAACGACGTGCATGTTTTAGGAGTTTCTTCATTGGCTGCAGGGCATAAAACGTTGGTACCACAAGTTATTGAAGAATTAAAGAAATACGGTCGTGAAGATATTATGGTAATTGTTGGTGGCGTTATTCCTGCACAAGATTATCAGTATTTATTCGACTCTGGCGCAGTTGCGGTTTTTGGTCCAGGAACCAGAATTGCCGATGCTGCCATTACTATTTTAGATGTACTGTTAGATACAGAATAAAACAAAAAAACTCCAACCTTTCGGTTGGAGTTTTTTTATAAAATACTTCCTATAAAATTATCATTTTCCATGGTTCGCCAAACCTCAACATTACTTATGTATTTGTCTTTGTAAGGCAAACTTCGGCAGTTTAACTGAATTTTAGAAACCTTGTTTATATCGGTTAAAAAGTGGTTATCTTCCCAGAAATAGCAAAACAACGGCGGTTGATTTCTGTGTATCGATGTAAACTTACCAAACACTTTTACACGGTTTTTAACTTCTTGTTTCTTTAAAACTTCAAACGTATTTTTCTCGTAATACGTTCTAATAATAATCAGCGAATTTCCACTTTTATTATCCATCCTTTTATAAGACTGTAAATAAAAATCGGTCATTAATTTTTCGTTCACAAACTTGCTTGCAATATCAAATTCAAAAACAAACAACTGCTCATTATTATTTAAATCGCGTTTGTCGAAATCTTTCGCCAACAATAAAATTTCGTTCACTCCATTATAAAAATTGTACGAAACCAATATTTCATAATAGTTAATTTTTTTGCCTTCTTTATAGTAAAACCTAGGAAAAACCTGGTTAATTGTACCTGTTATTGTCATTAAATAATTTTCTAATATATTTTAGAATAATTCACAAAGATAGCGATTCTTACCATTGCATTGTTAAACTTACTGAACTTTTATGGTTTTACCGGCTGTGTGCCCAGTGTGTTCCGGCGCATACATACTTTGAATGGTTGAAATACCGCTTGTAAAACTGCCCTCGTTGTTCAAACGTACCTCATAATCAATCACATAACTACCTTTTGATAGATAATCAATAAAAAAGTTTGTTGCGGCATCACGTGTTGACTGATAATAACGCAGATTATTTTCATATTTGTAGCCCGAAAGCACATCAACAGGTTCAAAAGTGGCAGCACGCATGTCTTTAATATGAATGAATTCCATATCTTTTTCGGCAGAAATTTCCAATCGAATAATTATTTTTTGTCCTAATTTAAGTTCGGTTTCGTTTGAAATTTCCTGTAACTTTTTATCAGAATTTTCAATATAGAATTTTCTCGCAATTTTTAAAATTCCATTATCTGCATCTTTTATTGCATTAAAATCTTCGAAATACTGCCAGTAAATTCCACCGAAAACAGGTTTTTCGCTTTTGTTTTTTATCGATATTTTACCAAAATCGTTTGTGATTTCCTCGGCTTTCCATTGATAGGTTTGATAGCCCAACAAATCATCTGATTGATTTTCTGCAGTTTCAGTGGTTTTTATGGTTTGATTTCCTAGTGACACAACTGCTTTATCGGACTTTGAAATTTCGGTTGAATTTGATAATAACAGCGCATAAATTGCCGATGTAGTTGCTTTTGTTGTGCCCCAATCCTTGTTTATTTTCTGACTTAACAACCAAGCGTTTAATTTTTGAAGCGTAGTTTCGTTGTTGTCAATTTCTTTAAAAGCCTCGATAATCAATGCCTGAACTTCGGCTGCATTGTGATAGTAATAATATTGGTTGCTGTTTTCTTTCCAATACATTCCATAGGTTTCATCAATTACAGCACTTTCATTCAACTGATTTAAAATTTGTTTTGCCCAAGAAATATCACCTTTTCTATTTAAAATTATGGCGAGTTTCGCTTTGTTTTGAAGCGATAATTCTACCCAATTCTTTTTAAGATCGATAAAATTTTGATCTAACTGTTTAGAAACATCGGCAGGAATTGTAAAATCTTTCGAATAATAACTTTTCACAAAAACATAATTAATTGCACTGTGGTTTGAGAATTTCTTGTATTTTGATTTCAGTTGATCCTGCATTTTAACATCGATAAAACGGTGAGCTTTATTCACGATATTCTTTACATCGGTTGTATTGAAATGCGAAACACCCAATTTATCTAATTGAGCCGCCGTAACCAAGATATGCTGGGTAATGTAATCGTTTTCAGATCCGCCCGAAAACCACCCGAAACCACCCGAAATATTTTGACGTTCGCTCAAGGTTTTTACAATTTCATCGGCTTCTTTTTCCAATCGATCTAAATCAAAATACGACGCCAATTGTGCTTTTTTCTCTTCGTTTGAAACCAAATCTTTCATCCACGGAGTTTCTTGAAGCATCAGTTGTTTCAATTCCTCATTATCTTCTAACTTTGATTTTGGGTTATTCTTCCATTCAGAAATCAAATCTTTAATCGTCGGATTTTTTTCCAACACATGCATCGCTAACACATCGGCAAAATATTTGGCAAAAATCTGTTCATTACACGTATGCTGAAAATCGTACAAATAAGGCAACGACTGCATAGTTAACCAAGTCGCGTTGTGCGAAATTTCGACAACAAACTGATGGTTTTTCAACGTTTGTGAATTGTTTGTTATTAAATTATGCAGTCTATAATCTTTATTTTGATTACCCAACTGCCAAATCGGAGCCGTTTCGGTAATCAACGTTCTATTGCTTAAAACCGGAATAACGCTTTCTTCACCATCGGTAAAATTGCCAGCTTTTACAGAAATACGGTATTGCAAACCTTCGATATCTTTAGGAATTTCAACCGACCAACTAACGGTATTAGCACTCAATCCATTTATTGTTGTTGGAACCAGCTTATCGGTTTTAATAATTTTATCGGTTAAATCTTCGCCTGTAACGGTATTAAACAGACGTAAAACGGCAGTTGCCTGCAACGGCAAACTAGTGGTATTGCTTACACGAGCTTTTAAAACAACCATGTCGGTTTCACGAACAAAACGCGGCATATTAGGCTGAATCATTACGTCTTTTTGGGTTTTGCTTAAAGTTTCAACGTAAATAAAATCGGTCGATTTATTATGTGCCAATCCACGGAATTTCCATTTTGTTAATGCTTCGGGTGCTGTAAAGTCAATTTCTACCGAACCGTCTTTCTGAATCTGTAAATGGGGAAAGAAAAATGCGGTTTCTTGTAAGTTTTTACGTAGCGGAATTTCTAAATGTTCTGCTGCCTGCTGTGCTTTTTTAGAGGTAATTACTATAACACCATTTGCGCCGCGATTGCCGTAAATAGCAGTTGCATCGGCTCCTTTTAAAACTTTTACATCGTAAATATCACTTTCTATTAAGCTTAACATTTCGCTACTTACAGGAATACCATCTAAAATTACCAAGGGTTTATTTGAATTATCTGTAATTGATCCTAAACCATGTAAAACAACTGTAGTGTTACTGCTGCCTGGTTGTCCCGAACCTGTAGAAATATTTAGTCCTGGAACCTGACCTTGCAATGTTTGTATAAAACTTGCATTTGGTCTGCCTTCTATAGTTTTAGACGTTACAGTTGTTGCGGCTACTGCACTTTGCGATTTTGAAACAGTTCTATAAGTATCAACCACAACTTCTTCTAACATCATTAAGTTGTCTTCAAATAAAACAAAATTTAATACTTGTGAATTGTTAACATATAATGTTTCAGTCAAATATCCTAGGTAAACAACTTTAATACGATCGCCAGCAAAAGCCTTAATGTCGTAAGTTCCATCTTCATCTGTATCAACACCTTTATCAGTATCAAGAACTAGAACTGTTGCACCTGGAATTGGATCGCCATCTTGTGTTTTTACCGTTCCTTTTATTGTTTTCATAACTCCGTCTTTAACAATATTTGTGTCATCTATAATACCATAAGTCAGCGTTTCATCGTTATTTAAAACTTTCTGGGTAAATATATTTTCTTCGTTTAAAACATCAGAAAATCCTTCAACACGTTCTACATAATATTTGTAAATTTTGTTGAATGTTTTAACATCATTATCAAATCTATCATGTGAAATTTTAGAAACAACCTCATCAATAGGTTCTAAATGGATAACGGTTAATCCTTTTTTTAATTCAATCTTTTTATTTTGATAACCTAAAGCTGTAACACCAATCAAGGCTGTTTTATTGCTTATTACTTTTGCAAAACCATCTTCGTTAGTAATTGCTTTTGCTGCATTCTTAAGGTTTACAACTAATGCATTAGAAATAAATTTACCTGTTTTAGCGTCACGTACTTCTATCTGAAATCCATTATTTCTATTGCTTTGATTTTGACTTGTTGGTAAATAATAATTTCGAACTGAAAAATCGTATCCAAAATAGTTCCAAGTGTTCCAATAAAAATTGTTGCTATAATAGTAGTTAGAGGTGTGTAAGTTGTTTCTTTGAACAATATTTCCTTTCTGTGGCGATGAAAAATTTGCATACACATAATTAACTATTTTTTGTGCATTTGTAGTCCATTCATTTCCATAATATCCCCATGAATTTTCAAGTAATAAATCTAATGAAGCATCATACATCGACGCTAAAAATTCACCTTGATAAGGTTTATTGCTTTTGGCATTCTTAAGCAGTAATTTCCATTTGTATTGTTCGGCAGGATTTAATTTATCGTTCCAAGATTGCCATTCTAAATTCCATTGAATATCTGTTTTGTCTTTATCTTTATTTTCGTAAATATTGTAATTTCCTTGGTTTAAATAAAGCTCTTGATCAATTACAAAAAACCATTTGTACGAAACAGATTCGTTTTCTTCACTGTTAACCAAAGGAAATTTAATTTGTTGCGTGCCCTTTTTTATGTTGAAGTTAAGTGCTTTAATGGTAGCATCTCTATCAAAATATTCTACATACAACATAACATTATCGTAGATACTGTTGGTTTCTAAAACTAATTGTGTTGAAGAAGATTTTGAATGATTTACAACCGTGAAATTTTCGTTAGTTGCCAACTTTTCTTTGGCATTTTTAATTCTAAAAGTTGTTTCTGTTTTAATTGGCAAACCTGATTTCTGGTCTATAATTTCAAATTCGAAATTATAACTTCCGGTTTTCCAGTTTTTAATATCTAATTCAAAATTTTTCTCTTTCTGGGTAGTGTATTTTCCTTCGTAAACCAATAGTTTCTCGGTTGTTTTTTCATCGCTTGCCGAATAGGTTTCAAAAGGAAACAACTTTCTAAAAGTTTCTTCGTTAATTGAAGTTAATTCGGGAACATTCCACGACCTGTTTTTATAGAAATGATTAACAGGTAAGGTTTGATAGATTTTTACATTGCCGGTAACTGCTGAAAAATCGCCGTTGTAGCCAGAAGAATTAACAGAAACATTTAAAGGTTTGTTTGTTAGTGATAAATCGTACTTATAAACACTTAATCTATGCGATGTATTAGAAACAGTAAACTGTCCGTTGGTTTCATGAACTTCGCCTGCTTGGTCTGTTACTTCAACTTCATAACTAACAAAGGTTTCAATAGGTTGTTTTTTTATTATTTCTCCAATAGAATCAGACTTAACTGTAAAAGTATATTCAAAAAAACCTTGATCGTTTGTAGATAATTCTTCTTTTAAATTGATAAGATCTAAACTATTATTTCTTTCTCTATTGTAAAAAGATGAATTTATGTTTAGCTTGACTTTAGCGTTTGCAATTGCACCACCTGCTAAACTATTCGCCTTACCTTTTATGGTTACTTTTTCATCAAAATAAACGTTTTGTTTTATTTCTTCAAGTTCTAAATCAAAAGTTGGACGTTTGTATTCTTCTACTTTATAAGTAAATCTTTCGGTTGGAAAATAAAGATTTTTCCAAAAGTCCTCCTCATTTTCATTAGTATATTCCTCTAATTCATCAATTTTAATATCGAAATCTCCTGTGGCTATGTTTTTAGGCAGTAAAAAGGTACCACTAAATGCACCTAATTCATTGGTTGTTACAGCTAATGTATTAATTTCATCGCCATTATCATCTTCTACAATCACATTAAAAGATTTATTTGGCAAAACGTTATTTCCTTCTTTTTGCTTTTCATACAAAATTCCTTTAAAATGAACTTCTTGTCCAGGGCGATAAATATATCTGTCGGTAAACAAATTAATTGAAGCTTCGCGTTTTGTATCACTTTTACTAACATACTGGTTGTTGTAACTATCTAAATACAAATTACTCTCGTAGGTTTCGTTTCTTGTAAAAACCTTAACCAAACCACTTTCACTGTATCTTGTTGTATTTAAAACGATTACTTTTCCAACATCATTGGTCATGTAGCTTTTATTGTTATATTTAATTAGAATATTATTGTAAGGATTTCCCGTTTTAGGATTTAAAACATACAATACATGAGAATTATTATCAACGTTTTTTGTGATTACCGAAACATTTGTAGTTTTAAATGGAATTATTTGTTTGTAATTAAACTCTTTTAAATCTTTAGAGTCTGCATAAGATACCAACAAATAATTTCCTAACGGCAACTGCTCTCCTAAAACTTCGGTTGTGGTTTGAAAGTAATTTAAATCTTTAGGCAATGTGCGCGAAACAACTTTAATTGGCTGTTGATTTTTTATTACCAACTGATAGGTACTATCGTTTAAAACAGTATGTTTAAAATGATAATAAGCAAAATGTATGCTATCTATATTTTTATAGTTAATAAGATATTTAACCGGTTCGCCTTCGTAAACTTCTTTTTTAAGCGATACGGAAAATTCTTTTTGTTTGATATTATTTTCTAAAAGCTGTACTTTATCTAACTGATCATTTTCATCGGTACTTTTTTTAACTTCGGCAATTGCATTTAACGAACGATCGTAATAATCTTTCTTATCAATTTTATTTGCTTCGCTACTTAATTTATTTGCATAATCAGAATACCAGCGATTTTTATAAAAAGTGGTTGATAGATTTTTTCCTAAATCTTGAAAAGCAATTCCATTTGCAGATTTATCGTTAATCAATTTCTCAAAACGCAAATATTTTATCTTATCTAATGCTTTGCTTTGGTTTGTTGCATCGTAATAAACCTCTAATTTTTGAAATAACTGTATAACACTTTTATGTAATTCATTTCTTAAATCATCTTTTTGAGGCGGATAAATTATTCTTTGCTGAGAGAAAGAAGAATCGAAACGAGATAATTCATTAGTTAAAGGTTTAACCCAAGAAGAGTTGTAAGTATAATCATTAATAAAGTTAACTGCAAAAAATTCAAAAACCGATTGATTTAAATTGTAATCGATTTCATCATAAAAAATCAATTCTTTAATCGTCACAACTTTTGTTTCTTTTAGCAATTGATCTTCTTTAAAAAGCAAATTCACTTGTTCGTTTATAACATTTTTAAAATGATCCTTAGTCCATAAATCGATTTTTTCAGGAAGTTCAGTCGTTGTATTTTCCGCCAAAGAATTTCTACTCCAAGAATATTGCTTAGAATCATAAGCCGACATAAGGGTTTTAATATAATACCAGCGGTAAACTTCTTTGTAAATGCCTTTACTTTTAGATAGTTCCTGCTGCAAACGATCAATTTTCTTCTGATAATTAACTTCTTCTAAAACGTTTTCTAATTTCATTTTAAACAGAACAGTCTTTGCCTTTTCTGTTTCATTCTTAGCTTTATCGGCTTTAGAATATAAATTATCAATAGTTTTTTTAAGCGTTTTATAACTTCCTGCTTTTTCTAATTCGTAATTTTTTTGCCATTCTTTAGAAAAATCTTGAGCATAAATATTGGTTCCAAAAACAAACAGTAGCAGTAAATAAAAGTGTTTCATAAGGTTATTGCTAATAAGATGCGGTTAAAATACATCTTTTTTGTAAATTTAAGCTTTAAAAAATTTTGTATGAAGAAATTTATAGGAATTTGTATACTTTTACTGACTATTACTTCTTGTGATAAAAAAGCAGAAACTGCTGCTGAAAAACCACAGGTTATTGAGTTAAGGACTGACTACAACTCGGTTTTTAATCAATTCACCAAACAAAACGATACGCTTTATGTTGTCAACTTTTGGGCAACTTGGTGTCAGCCTTGTGTTGAAGAACTACCCGATTTTATGAAGGCAAACAACGAGTTTAAATCTGAAAAATTTAAAATGATTTTAGTGAGTTTGGATAAGGGAAGTGATTTTGAAACCAAAGTGAAAGATTATATTAAAACCAACAACATTTCCCCCGATGTTTATGTTTTAACCGACAATAAACGTATGAATGAATGGATTCCGAAAATCAATAAAACCTGGAGTGGCGCTATTCCTGGGACTGCCATTTACAAAAACGGTAAACAAGTGTTTTTTACCGAAGGTAAAATTTCGTACACCGATTTAAAAAGTACCATTAACAAATTTAAATAACAAAAAATGAAAAAGTTTTTAGCATTAGCTTTATTTGCAGCTGCTTTTATTAGCTGTAAAAAAGAAACCACCACTACAACCGATGTGGTAAACAACGACACCATTACTAAAACCGAAGAACCTGCAACTGAAAGAACGGGTTATAACATTGGCGATGAAGCAACCGATTTTTCTTTAAAAGGAACCGACGATAAAATGTATTCTTTATCTCAATTTAGTGATGCAAAAGGATTTATTGTCATTTTCACTTGTAATCATTGTCCGTATGCGAAAGCGTATGAAGAAAGAATCGTTGCGTTAGATGCGAAATACAAATCGTTAGGATATCCTGTTATTGCGATCAATCCGAACGATCCTGCAGCACAACCAGAAGACAGTTTTGATTTGATGAAAACCCGTGCTAAAGAAAAAGGATTTACTTTTCCTTATTTGATGGATGAAGGTCAGAAAATTTATCCGCAGTATGGTGCAACTAAAACGCCGCATGTTTACATTCTTCAAAAAGAAAACGGTAAAAACATTGTAAAATACATTGGCGCTATCGACAATAATCACGAAAATGCTAACGATGTAACAGAGAAATACGTAGAAGCTGCTGTTGATGCTTTGTTAAAAAACGAGCCAGTTAAACAAACCGAAACGGTTGCAATTGGCTGTACTATAAAAGTTAAAAAGTAATAGTTAGTTTACAGACGAAAAGGCTGTTTCATGAATTTGAAACAGCCTTTTTTATTTATGAATTTAAGGTAAAATTAATCTACACGGACAAAATTTCCGTTGGCATCAAACTCTAAATCAATGTCGGATGCTAAATCAATCTTTATTTTTTTATCATCTTTATCTATTGCAGTTGCAAAGGTTGACGCGTAGTTTTTAGAAAGATACGTTTTAATAGCTTCAGGCAAAATACCTTTTGGCAAACCTTTGGCATCTTTCCATTCGTGCCAAACACCGGTACTGTCAAAATCAATTTCGGCACCATCGCTAAACTTCACTTCGTAACTTTTTCCAATAACCGGAATAGTTTTAACTTCGTACGAAGCAATGTTGTCTTGGTTGTAATGACTGTTGATTGTTTCTAGCGCTTTAACCGGAAGATCGGTAAATTTAACACTGTTTTTTTGCACATCTTCAGCTACGTTTTGGTTGGTTATCGTGTCTGAATTTGATGATGATGACGGAGTAACCGTAACTTCTTTTTTACACGAAACAAAAGTTAACCCCACTAAAGCTAATAATAATAGAAAATTCTTTTTCATAATATAAACTTTTAAAAATCAACTAAATGTACAAAAATTATTTGGTTTTGTATTTATCATTCAAACCTTTATTCTGTAAAATAAGTTCTTTTATTTTTTCTAAACGTGTCGTTTTTGTTTTTTCCTGTTTGGCTTCGTCAATATAAACAACGTATTCTTTCTGTTTTCCTTTGGTCAGTTTTTCAAAAGCATTTTTAACATCGGTGTTATTTTCTAAAAAATCCTTAAAAATTCCTTCGGGTTTCTTCTCTTCAAAAACATCGGCTTTTATTTCTTTACCATCTTTTATAGTTTGAACCGATTCGTTTATGTACAGCAGAATCTTTTTCTCATCCATATCGGCAACATTTGTAAATCGCCACTGACGCATTGATTTTGTTTTTCCGTCTGATGCATTTACCAAAACTTTTTCAGGATCTGATAAAAACACGCCATTGAAAAACCATAACGAGAAAAAATCTTTAAAACCGCCCCACCCTATCACATTTTTGTTGTTAAACGTATAAACTTCCTTATCCCACTTAATGGCTTTGTCTAAATTGGTTTTCACGATTAACTGTTGCATAAATTCTTCGGCATCTGTCCATTTATCGTTGTAGGCACTCCAATTTGTAGCTTTTTTATCTTTAAATTTCGATACATTGTAAGCAATAATATCGACAATTAATTTCTCGGGTAACAATTGATCCAACGGAAACTGAATGGCTCCTTTTGAAGTTTTGAATGACGTTAGCTGATCTTGAAACATCTCAATAGCATCAGGTCCCGGATAAATCCCCAAATGATTTTTATACATCGCAAAATGAATCAAATTGCCGTTGTAATAAAAGGTAGGCATTCCGTAACTGATTTTTTCGGTAGTTTTTTTCGGTACATGTTTTTTAATGATGCTGTAAAGATCCATCAACAACATTTTTTGATTCTCCGAAAAACCTGAAATATACTCAGCTATGTTTGAAAAATTATTCATATTAATTTAACCCATTACGAAGTTTCCACATGGTTTTTAAAGCTGTTCAAAATTGCCTGCCAGCCTTCTTTCTGCATTTCTTCCGGGTTTTGATTTTCCGCATCAAATGTTTCAGTTACAACCACCTGATCATCTTTTTCTTCAAAAGAAACTTCAACTGTTCTGCCGTCTTCCATATGATATTTTATCAACTTATGCGGAATAATTTCATCGTAAATTCCTTCAAAATCAAAAGAAAAACTACCGTCTTTAGCAGCCATTGTGCTTTTTAATTTCCCACCAACTTCCAGACTGTTCGATGCGTTTAAACAATGCCAATCTGGCGATGCCTGATTCCACTGCTCAATATCTTTCGGGTTGTTTAACTTATCCCATACTTTTTCAATAGGTGCATTTACCGCAACCTCAACAGTTATTTTTCCCATAGTTTTATTTTTTTGCGCGTATATAATCAAAAGCGCCATTTCGTAAATTAATATTGTATTCTAAACTAGCTTTTAAACAGGCTAAAAAGTTTGCCCAGCCTTCGGTTTGCTGCATCATTTGTTTAATTCCGGCATCGGTTTTTTCCATTTCATGCTCCACAACCTTTACAACTGTTGAGTTGTCTACCTGTGGTTGCAGAAAAAATTCAACCAACATATTTGGTTCGCCACTCCAGTCAAACGAAACATATTCGTTTTCTTTAATTACTTTTCCGGTTACGGGAAAAATGTCATCAAACTCTGGAAATTTCCATTGAACGGTTTTGTCTGTTTCTAAATTTCCGGTCGATGATTCTATAAAGTAACGATTCATTTTATCGGCAGAAACAATCGCACTAAAAACTTCCTTCACAGGTTTTTGAATTTGAATACTTGCCTTGGCAGTTAACTTTTCCATTTGAATTTGCTTTTAACGAATTTAATAAATTTCTTAATTTAAAATGATTTTATATTGATTTTGACGACCTTCTTTTTTTGATAATTTTTACAAAATTCCATTTTAAGATGCGTAACTTTAGGTTGCTAATACAAAAATTAAAATGTTATGAATACAGTAAGAATATCACAATCGTTACAAAACGCACTAAATGAACAGGTTACTTTAGAGGCCTATTCGGCACAAATGTACTTAATGCTTGCCTGTTGGGCAGACGAAAACCAGTTAGACGGTGTCAAGGATTTTATGATGAAGCATTCGCAGGAAGAACGCGTGCACATGGCAAAAATAATTGAATACATTCAGGAGCGCGGCGGAACCGTTGTTATTGATGCTATTAGAAAACCGGAACCTCAACCCAACAACGTTTTAGAGTGTTTTGAAAGTGTTTTAAAACAAGAAATTGAAAATACTACTGCAGTTTACAAGCTGGTAAAAATGAGTATGGACGAAGAAGATTGGGCTACATGGAACTTTATGCAGTGGCTGGTTGCCGAACAACGCGAAGAAGAAAAACTGGCACTTGATTTATTGGATAAAGCAAAACTTGCCGGTGGAAACAACATGAGCGATACTGCTAAATTTGAATTAAACAAACTTATTGGAAATACCGGACAGGAATTCCCTATTGCTGATAATGTGAATCCTTTGGAGTAGTTTCACTAATCATTCAAAAATAAAAAAGAACGTATTTTGCATACGTTCTTTTTTTATAAACTATTTATTCGGGTACAGCACGCCACTTTTTAATAACTGCCGTATACATAAACATAAACAATAAACCTACCGCTAACAACAAATAACTGGTGTTCATATCCAAATACTCCAGAATTGTAGTACAGGTATTACTTGAATAACTCCTGTAATAATCTTCTGCTGTACGGCACGCATCGTTCTGGTGCATACTTATAATACCTAAAATCAACAACACATACAACACAAATCCATTAATGGTTATATTCATAAAGATTGATGTAAACAGTTTGGAAGCTGATGTCATAAATAAAAACGGAATCAATATAATTATAGTAGCTATAATAAACACCAAATAAGCTGCAAAATATTCTTCGTCGCCACCTAATCCCATGCTGTAAACCAAAACCATTAATCCAATAACCAAACTTAATACACCTGTTGTAATTACCGTAAAAATTACAGAACGTAGATTGGTTACCCTAAAACTGAAAATTAATGTCGAAAAGAAAAAGGCAATCCAAAGGTATACATGAATGTTTCGCGATACAAAATCTACATTTTTAATCAATTCTACACTGCGCAGAAAATCGCTTAAATTATTAACTTGATAATAGTTTTTTGTAAGATTTCTGTTATAATAATTATACAGTTTATCATTACTTCCCGCTACATGCGCTACTGCAACCGCCGCAGCTTCTACAGTTTCTATATTTGTAGGATCTTGTACTGTTGTTGCTGCAGCAGCTGCATCAGTCGTTAACGTATCAATAGTTGCAGCAACAGAATCTATTGGGTAGCTGTATGTGTTTTCATTTTCTGCAATGAAATTTTTAACTTCGAAAGTATCCGGATGATAAATCAATTTAAACCATTCGTCTGCATTTAAGTTGGTTCTGATCTGATATTGTTTGGATACTTCTAAAAAGTCGCTTAAGATCTTTTTAATTTCGGCAGGATTTTTTCTATCTAAAATTTCCGAAAACTGTTTACTGAATTTGTAGTTCTTTGCAGCGTTTGGATTTGTTCCATAAATAGACGCTTCTTCCGGATACGACGATGCATAGCTGTAATTGTATCTATCATAGAAATCAACTTCGTCAAAATCTAACGTATAAAACACACGCGAGAAATTGTAATAGCTTAAATTGGTAGTTTTAATATCAGCAGATAAATCAACCACATCTTTTTTAAAGTAGTACATGCAAGTGTCTTTCACAACCTCTTTGTAAGCCAAATCAGTTCCGTTCTTATATTCGGCAGCCGGATATTTAAATTCACCGTTATCATCGCGCTCTGTTATCGCAACTTTGTACAGACTGTAAAATTGGTACTTATTGCCATTTGTCTCGAAATACTTTTTATTGTAATCGATCAAATCATCGCTGGTTTCACAATACAAATCGTAAAAAGGTTTTGGATACGCTTTTTTATTTAGCGTGTAGTCCTGATATTCTACCGATAAAAACGGATATGCCTTGTTAATGATATTGACATTCTTTACAAGCTGTTCATTTGGATATTCGATATTGATATACGCCCGCAAACCAAACATATACGAGAAATAAAATGATATAGACGCAAAAACAATGACCAGATAACACACAAACTGACCAAAAAGTTTTAGATTGCTTGTAGGATAAAAGTTTTTAAAACCGTTGTTTTTAAACATGTAAACCAGCCAGCCCACTAACAACAGCATGGAGATGATGATGTGCACCATTATTAATCCGCTGTTGTAATAATCGTCTATCACACGGCTGTTTTGCAACGAAAGCGGACTGCTGTGCGATACAAAACCTATAAAGTAAAAAAGGATATGCACCAGCAAGTTTATAGCAAGCATCCACACAATGCGGGTATTCCATATTGTTGGATACCGCTGTATAAGGTAATTGTTTATTTTATTGATAAAATTCATAACAATGTTTTTTCTTAATTCACAAAAAATCTACGGGTTGATGCGGATATGTCACGGATATAAATCAGGTTGATATCGGCTAATCCCAATGCCACAATTACTTCGGAAAAACGAGTGGTTGTATTGAAATACACCGTGTAAATTCCACCATTAAACGTTAGTTTTTCTAACGCAAACGGAGCGAAAACTTCCAGTAATTTTTCACGACTTGCGTTACTGTCCATTTCTATAATCAACGGTTTTTCGTCGTTAACAGTATCGTTTGTACTTTCGTTATATTTTCCGTTTTTCAGAAAAATCACTTTGTCCGATATCTTTTCAACCTCATACAACTGTTGCGAACTTAAAATAAGCGCAATTGGGTTGTTAACCGAATTGGCTATTGCCTTTAAATCTTCCAAAATAATTTGTTGTGCCAAAACATCCAGGTTTGCCAAAGGTTCGTCTAACAATAAAATTTCAGGTTTACGTAATAAGGTACGCGCCAATTCAAAACGCATTTTGTAGCCCGATGATAATTCGCTCCATTTTAAATGACGGTAATTCCATAATCCCAAACGGGCTACCATTAACAATACTCGGGTTTCAATCTCGTCAGGTTTTTCATCGTAATTCGCCAATACAAAACGTAGGTTATCCAATAAACTGCCGTACCATTTATCGGTTCGTTGCGGAATGTAAATCAATTTGGTACGTAAATCGTAATCGCTTTGTATTTTATTTGTAAACTGGTAGTGAAGCGATCCTTGTGTTTGCGCGATTTCTTTAGCAAGAATACGTAATAAGGTAGTTTTACCGTTACCGTTTTCGCCCACCAATCCAAAAACCTGACCTTTAGTCAGCGTAAGCGAAATGGGTCCTAACGAAAACTTTTGCGATCCGTAACTTTTAGTGATCTGATCTGCCTTCAAAACAAATTCTTCTGCGTTGTTTTCCGCAACATCAATTAAAGCTATTTTTTGCAATAGTTCTTTTGACTTTAGAATAAAAGCATCGGTTTGCTCGGGATTCTTTTCTTTCCAATCGGTCAGATCGATAGCTTCTCTGTAAATCTGCATGTTCTGCGTATCCATTGCACAGTCCAACAGCTTTCTAAACCCCAGAAAAGTATCCTTATTATCAAAAAAGTGCACGGCTTCCTGTACACGCTGTTTATGTTTATTCATTCGCTTTTTATTGTAAAAGTAAAAATATCTTTCACATGGCAAAGGAATTATCGTATGAATGTTTACATTTTTTAATCTTTTTTTGTAAGTTTAATTAAAAAATTGACGCTTTAAATGGCAAAGAAAATAAAGGCTATTAAGTGCCCACAATGTGGCAGCACCAAACAAAAAAGAATTGACGAAGAGCATTTTGAATGTTTAAACTGTGGTTCGGGCTATCTTTTAGATACAGACGATATCACCATTAACCATAATTACAACTATAACACCCCGAACGTACCGGCTGCACCTGTAAACAAAAAAGCGGTGGGTATTTTTATTGCAATTTTGTTTTTTGGATTTGTAGGACTAATGGTATCGGGCATGTTTTCTAAAAAAGATGCAGTTGTTACTGTTTTTACTAATAAAACAACATGGCAGAACCAAACGGTTTCGCAGGTTTTTACCGATAAAAACAATATGCTAAAACTTTTTATTGTTGGAAATATCGGATCGAACACACGCGATTATAATGATAAAGAAAACAAGAAACTGTATTGGTCGGTTTACAATGTATCGTCAGGAAAAACAGAACAATTGAATGTATTTAACGATATTTCTGAACAAATTTCTTTAGGCGATATTGCTTTGAAACCATTGAACGACGGCAGTATTTATTTCGTGTTTAAGAAAATAAAAGCGTACAGATACGATATTTTAAAGAATTCGTTTGTTTACATGAATACCGATTTGGAGCAAACAATAGACAAGTTAAAGACCGGAATTGGCAGTATCGAAATAAATCAGAGTTATAATTGTTTGGATATTGTATCGAACACCGGGGCAAAAATCAGTTATTTTCCGTTAACAAAACTGCAAATGCAGCATCCGGATAATGGAAATACAATGCCCAATGCAGTTTTACAGACAAAATATGCGGTTTCAAATTCAAACCCAAATTATCTGATTCAATACAAGGCAATGCAGCAATCGGGTTATCCGGCATTTACCAAACCTGTTTTTAATATTACATTCAGCGAGAAAGAAGAACCTGTAAACGCTACTATTTCAAACCAAGATTCAGAGAAAGCGTTCGTTAAAAGTCATTCAATTATTCCTACAAAAAACCGCATGCACAAGCTTATTGTTTTAGGGAACAACAGCGAAAATGTAGCAATTGCATACAAGGAAAACATTAGTGAAGGAGAAAAATACATCATTCAATTGTTAGATGCCAAAGGAACTGTAAAATGGAATTTAAAAACCAGTTTAGGGTTAATTGATATCGCCAACAACGCGTTATCTGCAGAAAACGAGCTGTTTGTAACATCGAACAACACCTTTTACCTGATAGGTACAGACGGCAAAATAAATAAAACGATTAATTTAGAAGAAATCACTTTAGAACCAAAAGAATAATATGGGTAATTTAAAAACAATTCAGTGTCCTAATTGCGGATCAAAAAAAGTAAAGTATTTAGACGATAATATGTTTGAGTGTTTAAACTGCCAAACATCATTTTATGTGGATACCAACCAAACTTCCGTTAACCACAAACATACATACACAAACAGACCAACTGCTGCGCCGATAACCTTTAACCCAAAACGGGCGTTGTGGATTTTTATTGGTGTCATTGTTTTTGTGTTTGCATTGTTAATTCCGGTGCTTTTTTTTACAACCAACAACAATTCTTCATCGGGTTTCAGCACATCTGAAAGTACCAAAGGAAAAGATTACACTTTTAATGTTAGTAGTTCGGCTGCTTTTACCGATCAAAGTAAAAATCTGAAAATATTCATGACTGGCAGCATAAGATCATCTGATTATAACAACAACAAGTACAAAGACAAGCTGTTTTGGGCGGTTTACGATGCCGTTAAAGGAGCCTATGACCAAATTGAACCTTTAGAAGTTACAAGCACTACAGCAGCCAATTATTGGCACAGAACCGAATGCTTTAAGTTCGACGATGGAAACATTTACATTATTGTAGGCAATAACCTGCTGTACAAGTACGATGCCGTTACTAAAAGCATGCAATTTTTAAACAACGATGTCATTGCAAACGTAAAAGAAATGCAAAGCGGTATTGCGAATATAGATGATGCAACACACAAATATTCAGCATTTAAATTAAAATCTAACAGCGGTAAAGAAGTTACGTATTATCCAATTTCCAAAGTGTATTATGCCGATAATTTCCGACAAACTGCTGAGCCACGCTCCTATCCTAACGAAAAGCCTACTACATTTTTCTTCCAAACAAATAATCAGCCGTCTTATTTGGTTCGTTACAATGCTATGTACAGTTTGGGTTACCCGTTTTGTTTTAATCCGCACATAGAATCGGTGTTCGATGAAGATGAAAACTTTATAAGGGCATCGTTCAGTAATTATTGGGTTTCAGCCTCGCACTTGATTGATATGGAAGTACTGAATACCGATAACAAGGTGTATGATATGACGGTGCTTGATTTCCGCGACGGTATTGTGGCATTGGGCGTTAAAACCACAAATGTTTCATCGGAAAAGTTTAAAATTCAATGGCAAGATTATAACGGAAAACTATTGTGGTCTGCCCCAGCCGAAGTTTCGCATTTATACGATTTCAGCGGTGCTATCAGTAAAACGAACGGTTTGGTTTTTGGCAGTCGCGAAGATTATTTCGTGTATAACAATCAAGGAAAATTAGTAAAGAAATTAGTATTGGATGAATTATCGTTCGATTTAGATTAACCAATAAAAAAGAAAACTATGTTTAAGAAATTTTTTAGCAAACAACTGGCAAGCGTTATCGAGTGGAACAATCCCGATGTGAATACGCTGCTGTACAAATTTCCGTCTTCGCACAACGAAATCAAAGACGCCAGTAAATTAATTGTTGCGCCGGGGCAAGGTTGCGTTTTGGTGTATGAAGGACGCATTACCGATGTGCTTACACAACCCGATATTTACAATCTGGCTACAGACAATCATCCGTTTATCACATCGCTGCTTAAAATAAGACAGAATTTTGAGAGCGAACACAAACTAAAGATTTACTTTTTTAGAACAGCAGAAGTTGTCAATCAGTATTGGGGAACGGCTTCGCCTATAAAGTATGTAGATGCATCGTACAACCTACCGGTAGAACTGGGCTTAAACGGAAACTTCTCGTATAAAATAAGTCAGCCGCTCTTTTTGTTTACAGATATTATTGGTTCGCAAGATGTGTTTACGGTAAATGCCATGAAACAGATTATTTTAGAACGAATCATTAACCAGCTACGAAGTCTGTTTGCACAAAACAAATACGCTTACAACAGTATCGATGCCGAACTTACGAATATAGAAGACGAAGTAGTTTCAAGAATTTCGGCAGATTTTGAAAGCCTTGGATTGCAGATTACCGATTTCAACATTACAGGAACAGTCTTCGATGAAGCTACCGTAGAACGAATCGGTCGTATTGCCGATATTACTACCGATACAACGGCAGCCGCACAGGCAGGCTTATCGTACACCGAAATGGAAAAACTGCGTGCCTTACGAGATGCTGCCCAAAACGAAGGTGGTTTAGCCGGAATGGGTGCGCAATTGGGCGTGGGTATGGAAATAGGCAAATTGTTTTCTACAGAAAAAGACAATTTCACGCAAAAAATCAGCGAAGAAAACGGCGATGCCTTTGAAAAACTGCAAAAACTAAAAGTTTTGGTCGATGAGCAGATTATTACACAAGAGGAATTCAACGAGCTTAAAAAACAAATCTTAAACAATTTAAAACTGTAGCCTTATGAAATATGTTGTAGCCTTTTTAATCACACTTTTAATACTAACAACCCTAACCTATTTTGTACTGTTAACCTGGGATATTCAATTGTTCAGCGCACAATATCTAACCAAAGCATACACCACATTTGGCTTGCTTGCAGTAGGATCTTTTTTACTTACGGCTGTAATTGCACTGTTTTTTGGCGGAAATCGTAATAAATACGATAAAAACGCACCCGGTGTAGCACAAAAAAGAATATAATATACCACGCAGTGAATCGTTTCGCTGCGTTTTTTTTAGATTTCCTAATACATCAAAAGTTGAAAACCTATGAAAACCTATGAAAACCTATAACAAAGCAAATAAGCAACTTTCGTTAGCCTTCTTTCTAAATCTGTTTTTTGCAGTTATAGAATTAGTGGGCGGTATCTTAACCAATTCAACCGCTATCATTGCCGATGCTTTTCACGATTTTATGGATGTCGTGGCTATTGGAATTGCTGTGTATATGGATAAATTCTCAAAGAAACCAGCATCTTCAACCTTTACTTATGGCTATCGTCGGTTTGCATTGTTATCGGCAATTATTATGTCGGCAATTTTATTGGTTGGTGCAGCGTTTATGCTATATAACGGCTTCATATTTATAAACAAACCCCGAGAAGTAAACAGTTTGGGAATGCTTGGTTTGGCAGTTTTGGGTATTGCCGTAAACGGTTTTGCTTTTTTAAGAATCAAAAAAGGGAATGAACACGAACACCATCACGCACACGCTCATACATCGCACGATGCCAACAGCAAAGCCATTATGCTACATTTACTGGAAGATGTTTTGGGCTGGATTGCCGTTCTGCTGGGTGCTATTGTAATGTACTTTACCAATTGGTATTGGATTGACAGCGTTTTAACCATTGTCATTGCCCTGTTTATTGCATACAATGCCTTACGCAATTTATACGATACTTTTACGGTGTTGCTACAAGCGGTTCCTAAAGAAATCGATCTGCAAAAACTCACAACCGAACTTTCTCAAATAAACCATATCACCAAAATTAACGACCTAAAAGTATGGTCTATGGACGGACAACAACATATAGCCACCCTAAAAATACAGGTAAATACAACCAATGTAGAAGAACTCATCTTGCTGAAAGATCAGTTGTACACCTTGCTAAATAATTATAAAGTAACAGATATTACCTTACAGATTGATGAATAATGTATGATCAATATAACAAAAAAGCCTCTCAAAATTTGAGAGGCTTTTTTAATATAATAATTAACTTTTTACATATTTCTGCGGTACTGTCCGCCAACTTCAAACAAAGCAGAAGTTATCTGCCCTAACGAACAAACTTTTGCAGCTTCCATTAATATTTCAAAAATATTTTGGTTGTTAACAGCTGCTGTTTGCGCCAATTCTAAAGCTTTCAAGGCTTTGTCTTCGTTTCGTTGGTTTAAGCTTTCTTTTGTTTTAATCTGAAACACTTTCTCTTCTTCCGTTGCGCGAATTACTTCCGCAGGAACCACCGTTTTTGATCCTGATGAACTTAAAAACGTATTTACCCCGATGATTGGGAACTCGCCATTGTGTTTCAATGTTTCGTAATACAATGATTCTTCCTGAATTTTAGAACGCTGATACATGGTTTCCATTGCACCTAATACACCGCCACGTTCTGTAATTCGATCAAATTCTGCCAAAACAGCTTCTTCAACCAAATCGGTCAATTCTTCAATAATAAACGATCCTTGTATAGGATTTTCGTTTTTCGCCAATCCTAATTCCTTATTAATAATCAACTGAATTGCCATTGCTCTACGCACCGATTCTTCTGTCGGCGTTGTAATTGCTTCATCGTACGCATTGGTATGCAACGAGTTACAGTTGTCGTAAATCGCGTACAATGCCTGTAATGTGGTACGAATATCGTTAAAGTCGATTTCTTGTGCGTGTAACGATCTACCCGATGTTTGAATGTGGTATTTCAACATTTGCGCACGTTCGTTGGCTCCGTATTTCTGTTTTAAGGCTTTCGCCCAGATTCTACGTGCCACACGACCAATTACCGAATATTCCGGATCGATACCATTCGAGAAAAAGAACGATAAGTTTGGTCCGAATGCATTAATATCCATTCCGCGCGATAAATAATATTCTACATAAGTGAAACCATTTGCCAGCGTAAATGCCAACTGCGTAACCGGATTTGCACCTGCTTCGGCAATGTGATAGCCCGAAATAGAAACCGAATAAAAATTACGAACGTTCTTTTCAATGAAATATTCCTGCACGTCGCCCATTAAACGCAACGCAAATTCAGTAGAGAAAATACAAGTGTTTTGTGCTTGATCTTCTTTTAAAATATCTGCCTGAACAGTACCACGAACCTGTGCCAATGTGTTCTTTTTAATTTCAGCATACACATCTGCCGGTAAAACCTGATCGCCCGATACCCCTAAAAGCATCAAACCTAAACCATCGTTTCCTTCCGGTAAATCGCCGTTATAACGCGGACGTTCTAAACCGTTGTCTTCGTAAATTGCTTTTATTTTTGCTTCAACTTCTGCCTCCAGATCATTTTCTTTGATGTATTTTTCACAGTTTTGATCGATTGCCGCATTCATGAAAAATCCTAACAACATAGGTGCCGGACCGTTAATGGTCATGGAAACCGATGTTGCCGCATGCGATAAATCGAACCCTGAATACAGTTTTTTAGCATCGTCTAAACAACAGATCGAAACTCCGGCATTACCGATTTTTCCGTAAATATCAGGTCTGTAACCCGGATCGTTTCCGTATAAAGTAACCGAGTCAAAAGCAGTTGACAAGCGTTTTGCCGGCATTCCTTTTGATACATAGTGGAAACGACGGTTGGTACGCTCAGGTCCACCCTCACCTGCAAACATACGTGTTGGATCTTCGCCTTCACGCTTAAACGGATACAAGCCCGATGTAAAAGGGAATTCTCCCGGAACATTTTCTTGTAAAACCCAACGCAACACATCGCCCCAAGCTTCGTACTTTGGCAAAGCAATTTTAGGAATCTGTAAATGCGATAACGATTCGGTATGTGTTTGAATTTTGATTTCTTTGTCGCGAACTTTAAACGAATAAACCGGATTTTTATACTTATTCACTTTTTCGTCCCAAGTGGTGATCACTTCCCAGTTGTAAGGATCTAAATCGCGTTTTAACTTATCGAATTCAGCTAATAAAAGCTTTGATAATTCTTCGTTTTGTGTTCCGGTAACTTCAATTCCATGTTGTGTTAAAACAGGTAATTTACCCGAAATAGTTTCAATGGTTTTGAAGATTCCGTATAATTTTTGAGCAACATCTTTTTGCGAAATTGCTTTATTATCGTACCCTCTGTTATTTTCAGCGATTTCAGACAAATAGCGAATACGTGATGGCGGAATAACATAGATTTTCTCTGACATCTCTTTTGTAATCTCAAAAGTAGAATCTAAAGCAGCGCCAGTTTTTTCAACCACTTTATCAATAATTGCCTTATAAAGCTGATTTGTTCCCGGATCGTTAAACTGCGAAGCAATTGTTCCGAAAACCGGCATTTCGTCTGGGTTTACATCCCACAAATTATGATTGCGCTGGTATTGTTTTTTTACATCGCGCACAGCATCTAAAGCTCCACGTTTATCGAATTTGTTGATTGCTACGATATCGGCAAAATCTAACATATCGATTTTTTCTAACTGCGTAGCTGCACCAAATTCAGGAGTCATGATGTATAATGAAGCATCCGAATGATCTAAAATTTCGGTATCAGACTGACCGATACCCGAAGTTTCCAAAATGATCAAATCGTACTGTGCCGCTTTTAAAACTTGAAGCGCTTCTTCCACGTATTTAGACAACGCCAAGTTTGACTGACGTGTAGCCAATGAACGCATATAAACACGCGGGTTGTTGATGGAATTCATACGGATACGATCACCCAACAAAGCACCACCGGTTTTCTTTTTAGATGGATCTACCGAAACCAACGCAATTGTTTTCTCCGGAAAATCGATTAAAAATCTGCGTACAATCTCATCAACCATAGACGATTTACCTGCACCCCCTGTTCCGGTAATTCCTAAAACGGGTGCGGATTGATTTTCTACTTTATCAAAATCGAAAACCTTTAAAAAGTCTTCTTCGCGGTTTTCAGCCAACGAAATTAATCTGGAAATAGTAGTGATATCTTTATCTCTAAGTGACTGATAAATATCTTTTCCGTCAGGAATTTCTAAAGCTCCTGTTGGAAAATCGGCTTTCTGCACCATATCGTTAATCATACCTTGTAAGCCTAATTCACGACCATCGTCCGGAGAATAAATACGCGTGATACCGTAATCCATTAATTCCTTAATCTCTGTAGGAAGGATTACGCCGCCGCCGCCGCCAACTATTTTTATATGACCTGCTCCTTTTTCCTGAAGCAAATCGTACATATATTTAAAATATTCGTTGTGACCACCTTGATACGATGTCATTGCAATGGCATTTGCATCTTCTTGAATTGCGGTATTAACCACATCTTCAACCGATTTATCATGACCTAAATGAATTACTTCACAACCGGTTGACTGAATAATTCGGCGCATAATGTTGATTGCAGCATCGTGTCCATCAAACAAAGCAGCAGCTGTAACGATACGTACCTTGTTGTTTGGGGTGTATATTTTTTGTTCCATTTTGTTTTTATTTCGACTTCGCAAGATACATCTTTTACAGATTATATAAAACAGCTTTTAAAATTAATATACCTTTAAATTTAATATTTAAAACAACAAAAGAGGAAGCAACAGCTTCCTCTTTTGTTTGGTTTTGATTTCACAGGTTGTTATCGTTTTAACGAGAAGTGACCTGTTACTTCTTTACTTAATCCTGTTTTTGGATCTAAATATTCTGCCTTGAACCAGTAGTCCGTTGATGGTAATGGCTGTCCGTTGAAGGTTCCATCCCATCCTGCTCCGGCAGGACTTAACTGTTTGATCAGTTTTCCAAAACGATCAAAGATATAGATCTTCGTATCCGGTTGGTTCTTTAACGACCAGATGTTCCATGTATCGTTGTAACCGTCATTGTTCGGGGTAAAGAATTTAGGGTAATCCATTACCGTTATTACTTTACTTGAGATACAAGGCTCTCCTTCTATACGTACATAAACGGTATGTTCACCAGGAGTTACATCTAAAAAGATATTAGATTTTTGCCATGAACCTTCGTCTAACTTGTATTCTAACAATGCTCCAGGTCCTGCATAAGCCATTACTTCTATTGCATTGGTATCCCCAAAACTATCGGTTATCTTAACTTCGTCAATAGTGATACTTGGTGCTTCGCTTACTACAGCGCTACGAGTAGTACTACATCCGTTCGGACCTGTTACTACTACTGTGTAAAGAGCTCCGCGTTTTACAAATATTCTTCGTCCGCCGTCTAATACATCTGCCATAACAGGTATTAATGGCTGATTATCGAATGTCCATACAAAAGTGTATCCACTTTCTGTTACCCCTGTATCAAGGTAATGACCGCTAACTAACGTTTGTTGATCGCGATATTCATAACAAACTACTCCGTTTTCTAATGGTTTTACTACGGGTGCATCTTTTAAACGAATTGTAATATTTACGGTGTCTGAACATAATATCGCCCCATTTACATTAACTACTTTTGCTATGATTACCTCGCCATTGAATACTTGTGCACTATCCTCAGGAGTTATTTTTACTATTCCTCCCCAACGATAGTACTCTACTATTAAATCGTCTTCTAATGGCTGGTTACCTATAATCTCAGCATCAAATACGGTTAAATCTATTAAAGATATTCCATCATTAACATAATCTGTTTCACAGAACTCTCTAGGATTTGGAGTGAAAGCATAAACTGCTTGCTCTATTTGCAATGCGAAACTTGATATGTTAAAACATCCCGTATCTTTGTTTTCTACACGCACCCAAATAACCTGACGTCTTGCAGTTGTGTTCATGTAAGTGTAAGGCAGTGGGTTTACGTTGTCTTCTGCATTTTCTTGACTTACAAAGTATTTTACAGTGAAATCTGCCGGGTTAGCCCCTGCTAATGCTTCGGCGTCTTTATCGTGTAAGTTAAAGATTGTAAAATCTACTGGATTATCCATACATGCCAACAACGCTGTCATTGGACCTACTGATGGTAATGGGTTTACTATTAATTCTAATCGAACTACTGTGTGACATCTTTGATTTGTATCTGTAAAAGAGTTTTCTACACGTACCCATACTGAAGATGTACCGCTTAAGAAACCTGTTGGCGTGGTGATAATACTTGGATCACTTGGACCAATGTGTGCACCAGCTTCGGAAACATAATAACTATAAGTATAATTTGTAAAATTACTTAAACTTGGTTCTGCCTTTGTTAAATCGAAAATTGCCATACCGTTACCCTCGTCACATAATTCCAACGGTGTTGGGGTCATATTTGGTTCAGGCACAGGTAATACACGTACCGTTAACGATATTACACTTCTACAACCGTATTGGTTTACTACAGCTACATAAACTGTTTGCGGGTTTACCGTGTTATAGAATTTCTTAGGATCTACTATATTGTTAAATCCGTTTTCTGCATCTTGTTCTGTTCTATGGTAGCTTACTACGGCACCAAATGGTGGCAATCCGCCAAATATCTGTTGCTCTCTTACCGTTAAATCAATCTCCATACTTCCGTCATTCGGTAAGTCTGTATCACACATTACTATTGGTAACGGCTGGGTTAATACTAACGGAGCATTTACTTCTATTACAAAACTCATTACGCGTGCGCAACTGCCCGGTTTTGCAGTATCTTCTATACGTACCCATATTGTTTGTGGGTTAGTCGTATTTTGAAACTGGGTTGGATCTACAATCCAATTGGTATTACTAGTAGCTAAAGCTTGGGTTGTAAAGTATCGGATCTGGTATGTACCTTGTACTGTTTGTGCTGCCAATAACGCAGCGTTTTGTACTGTTAAATCAAATACTCCTAAACCGTCTTGTTTATTTCCTAATAAATCACATACTGTTACTTTTGGTAAACTTGAAGGTAATTTTGGTGGAACTACTAATTGAAATGAAATTGGATATACAGAGAAACATCCTGATACTGGATCTTGGATTCTGATCCAAATTGTTGAGTTTCCTGGTGTTAAATTGTTGTATGCTACTGTATTGGATATAGAATTTATATTATTCTCAGCATCTGACTGTGTTTCAAAAAACTGGAAGCTGTAATTCTGCCCCGTAGCATCTACCAACGCTTTTCCGTATAAATAGATATTGATGGTTCCAAAACCTGAATCGCTACATATTACATAAGGGGTACTTGGTAATGTAATTACAGGGTTGGCTTTTACTTCTAATTTTAACGTGCTTACAACATAGCAGTCTGAACTTGCATTGAACACACGTACATAAATGGTTTGTACGTTTGCCGATACATTTTGGTATTGATTTGCCAATGGGTTTGCACCTGTTTGGGCATCGGCATTGGTGTAATGAAAGGTTACGTCTAAACCTGGCTGTGCGCCTATGATGCTTGGTTTTAAACTTGCTAAATCAAATATCTCGAAGCCATTGCCGTCGGTATCACACTTGTAATATGTTGGTAATGGGTTTGCTACTACAGGCATTGCAATCAATTCCAAATCTATTCTAGTTACCGCAAAACATCCTGTGGTATTATCAGCTACACGAGCGTAAACTACTTTTGAAACATTGGTTGAAAAACTTGTTGGGTTACCTATAACGCCTGTGCCTGCCATTGCTGCCGCTGAACTTATATGGTAGGTTACAGTATAATTTGCCGCATTTAAACCGGTTAACATTACCGATTCTTTACTGCGTAGGTTTACCGTTTCTACTCCGTCATTATTAATATCGCATAATTTTATGCTGCGAATAGGTGTTATTGCCGGGGTTTTATTTACTTTTAATACTAATGTTACCGTATTGTAACAGCTTGAATTGGTAAAGCCTACACGTACATATATGGTTTGTTGGTCTTTTACTTTATTGATATATGTTCCCGTATTTACAATAGCATTTACATTCGCATCTGCATCATTTTGCGTTTCATGGAACGTTACCACTGAATTTGCTGGCATTGGATTCCCTGCAATCAATACGCGGGTTACATCTAAATTAAATTCACCAAAACCATCGTTGTTTAAATCACAATAAGTCAACGGTGCCAAACTATTTGCTGTTGGCGTATTGATGATTTGTAATTGTAGAGGAACTACTTTAAAACAATCACCTTCTAAATTGCGTACGCGTACATAAATAGTACCTGCTGCTCCCGTATAATTTACTGGTAACATTAAAGCCGTATTACCTAAAAGGGCATCTTGCTGAGTACTGTAAAATTCTAATGATACCCCTACCGGACTTACCGGTATAGTGGTGTAAGCGATATTTAAGTTGAAATCTGCTAAACCTGTATTACCTTTTTCACATGCTGTTACCGGTAAAATATTGGTTTGGGTTAATGGCAACAGATTCTTAAATAAATAGAAAGATGTTACTCCGAATGATAACGGATTCGTGTTACTTGTTACACGTACCCATATTCTTTGACCATTGGTTCCGTTATAAGTTGCCAAATTACCCGAAGGTATAGCGTTCTGGTTTGTATCTGCATCAGGTTTGCTTAAATGGTAGCTTACCGTATAACCTGCTGCATTGTTATAAACCAATGGGGTTTGCACTGTCAAGTCAAATGTTTGAACACTTTCGCCCTCACAAATCGATAAATCTGCTAACGGATTTAATGTCAATACACAATTTAAGAAACTCAATGTAAATGAGGTTACATAAGGACATGGATTATTCAACTCATAAGCACGTACCCAGATTGTTACTGGCGTAGCTGCATTATTTGCTAAAGTATATAAATCAGATATCGCATTGGTATCGTTCTGCGCATCAAGCTGACTAGTATAAAAACTAAACAATATATCTGGATCAGCAGTTACTCCAACTACTGCATCTTTTAAATCAAAGCGTGTTGTAGCTCCAGCACTTGGACATACTGCCAAATTCTGGGGCGCACTGATGGTAACATAATCGAAAAACTCTACTCGTACCGGATCGGATGTAAAATCACAAGCAACATTTGGTACAAATGCAACAACACTATAATCACCCGTTTCAGTTACTGTAAGGGTTGACCCTGTTTGCCCGGGTATCTTAACGCCATTTTTAAACCACTCAAATGTAAATAATAAAGGATCTAACCCTGCTTCTAAAGTATAGCTATCGCCAACACACAAACCATTTCCATCACCTATTAAGACTGGATTTCCTAAATCTAAATTACCAATATTGAAACTTCCTCCTTCAATAAATACAGCAGAATCCATACTAGAATCTCCCCTATCTTGAATAACCATTTTTATATGATATTTAGTAAACGGCACTACAGATGATTGTGCAACCATCTTTACTGTCTGTCCAATAAAATTAATCGCGTTTGTTGTACTTCCTTGATTATAACTATCAAAATATGTTTCATTCATTGACGCAGGGTTTCCATCATCACAAACTCCATTAGTTCCTGCATTATGAGCAGCATCACGTATAGTGGTTACCGAAATAGGAAGATTTGTATTTGGAACTAAGGCTAGATTAGTAGTTGTATTTGCAACCGTATTTGTCAAGAAAAAAGCAAAAGCATCAGAATAATTACATTGATATTGACCATATTCATTTGATGCAAAAATAAAGTTGAATTTCATATCCGCAGTAAAAGGAACAAAATCAAACTCTAATATTGTTGCATTGTGATAAGTATCTGTATTACCTAATATATTATTCATATATGTGGTTAATTGTAGATCATGCAACCACGCTCCGGATGTACCATCACTAGACCCTCCGTTTAAGCCATGAGGTCCAGGTGCATTTGAAGCTTTTCCTGTACTAAGTATAATACCATCTGCCATATTAAATGCTGGGTTGGTATTTTGAAAATACCCAATCCCATTTGATTGATCACCTGTTGGAAAACTATTACCCGTTGACCATGTTACATTAGAAATTTGGGCACAAGGCGTTTTGATTAAAACATCTTTTACCAACTGTTCTGGCGAATAAGTTGTGGTACTTACTGTTATAGGCTGACTAAACCCATAAGAACACATGAATAATAAAAGAATGACCAACCGGTTTACTCTTTTTAAATGTAAATTACTTTTCATATTTTAAAATATAAATTTTCACACAAATATTTTTTATTAAAAATATTTTCAGTGCAATATACATCATATCATTTTAAATTTAATAAAATTTTATGAAAATATTTAAAACGCAAAAAGAGGAAGCTATAGCTTCCTCTTTTTGTATTATTATCATTTTCACAGGTTGTTATCGTTTTAATGAGAAATGGCCTGTTACTTCTTTGTTTAATCCTGTTTTTGGATCAATATACTCTGCTTTGAACCAGTAGTCCGTTGATGGTAATGGCTGTCCGTTGAAGGTTCCATCCCATCCTGCTCCGGCAGGACTTAACTGTTTGATCAGTTTTCCAAAACGATCAAAGATATAGATCTTCGTATCCGGTTGGTTCTTTAACGACCAGATGTTCCATGTATCGTTGTAACCGTCATTGTTCGGGGTAAAGAATTTAGGGTAATCCATTACCGTTATTACTTTACTTGAGATACAAGGCTCTCCTTCTATACGTACATAAACGGTATGTTCACCAGGAGTTACATCTAAAAAGATATTAGATTTTTGCCATGAACCTTCGTCTAACTTGTATTCTAACAATGCTCCAGGTCCTGCATAAGCCATTACTTCTATTGCATTGGTATCCCCAAAACTATCGGTTATCTTAACTTCGTCAATAGTGATACTTGGTGCTTCGCTTACTACAGCGCTACGAGTAGTACTACATCCGTTCGGACCTGTTACTACTACTGTGTAAAGAGCTCCGCGTTTTACAAATATTCTTCGTCCGCCGTCTAATACATCTGCCATAACAGGTATTAATGGCTGATTATCGAATGTCCATACAAAAGTGTATCCACTTTCTGTTACCCCTGTATCAAGGTAATGACCGCTAACTAACGTTTGTTGATCGCGATATTCATAACAAACTACTCCGTTTTCTAATGGTTTTACTACGGGTGCATCTTTTAAACGAATTGTAATATTTACGGTGTCTGAACATAATATCGCCCCATTTACATTAACTACTTTTGCTATGATTACCTCGCCATTGAATACTTGTGCACTATCCTCAGGAGTTATTTTTACTATTCCTCCCCAACGATAGTACTCTACTATTAAATCGTCTTCTAATGGCTGGTTACCTATAATCTCAGCATCAAATACGGTTAAATCTATTAAAGATATTCCATCATTAACATAATCTGTTTCACAGAACTCTCTAGGATTTGGAGTGAAAGCATAAACTGCTTGCTCTATTTGCAATGCGAAACTTGATATGTTAAAACATCCCGTATCTTTGTTTTCTACACGCACCCAAATAACCTGACGTCTTGCAGTTGTGTTCATGTAAGTGTAAGGCAGTGGGTTTACGTTGTCTTCTGCATTTTCTTGACTTACAAAGTATTTTACAGTGAAATCTGCCGGGTTAGCCCCTGCTAATGCTTCGGCGTCTTTATCGTGTAAGTTAAAGATTGTAAAATCTACTGGATTATCCATACATGCCAACAACGCTGTCATTGGACCTACTGATGGTAATGGGTTTACTATTAATTCTAATCGAACTACTGTGTGACATCTTTGATTTGTATCTGTAAAAGAGTTTTCTACACGTACCCATACTGAAGATGTACCGCTTAAGAAACCTGTTGGCGTGGTGATAATACTTGGATCACTTGGACCAATGTGTGCACCAGCTTCGGAAACATAATAACTATAAGTATAATTTGTAAAATTACTTAAACTTGGTTCTGCCTTTGTTAAATCGAAAATTGCCATACCGTTACCCTCGTCACATAATTCCAACGGTGTTGGGGTCATATTTGGTTCAGGCACAGGTAATACACGTACCGTTAACGATATTACACTTCTACAACCGTATTGGTTTACTACAGCTACATAAACTGTTTGCGGGTTTACCGTGTTATAGAATTTCTTAGGATCTACTATATTGTTAAATCCGTTTTCTGCATCTTGTTCTGTTCTATGGTAGCTTACTACGGCACCAAATGGTGGCAATCCGCCAAATATCTGTTGCTCTCTTACCGTTAAATCAATCTCCATACTTCCGTCATTCGGTAAGTCTGTATCACACATTACTATTGGTAACGGCTGGGTTAATACTAACGGAGCATTTACTTCTATTACAAAACTCATTACGCGTGCGCAACTGCCCGGTTTTGCAGTATCTTCTATACGTACCCATATTGTTTGTGGGTTAGTCGTATTTTGAAACTGGGTTGGATCTACAATCCAATTGGTATTACTAGTAGCTAAAGCTTGGGTTGTAAAGTATCGGATCTGGTATGTACCTTGTACTGTTTGTGCTGCCAATAACGCAGCGTTTTGTACTGTTAAATCAAATACTCCTAAACCGTCTTGTTTATTTCCTAATAAATCACATACTGTTACTTTTGGTAAACTTGAAGGTAATTTTGGTGGAACTACTAATTGAAATGAAATTGGATATACAGAGAAACATCCTGATACTGGATCTTGGATTCTGATCCAAATTGTTGAGTTTCCTGGTGTTAAATTGTTGTATGCTACTGTATTGGATATAGAATTTATATTATTCTCAGCATCTGACTGTGTTTCAAAAAACTGGAAGCTGTAATTCTGCCCCGTAGCATCTACCAACGCTTTTCCGTATAAATAGATATTGATGGTTCCAAAACCTGAATCGCTACATATTACATAAGGGGTACTTGGTAATGTAATTACAGGGTTGGCTTTTACTTCTAATTTTAACGTGCTTACAACATAGCAGTCTGAACTTGCATTGAACACACGTACATAAATGGTTTGTACGTTTGCCGATACATTTTGGTATTGATTTGCCAATGGGTTTGCACCTGTTTGGGCATCGGCATTGGTGTAATGAAAGGTTACGTCTAAACCTGGCTGTGCGCCTATGATGCTTGGTTTTAAACTTGCTAAATCAAATATCTCGAAGCCATTGCCGTCGGTATCACACTTGTAATATGTTGGTAATGGGTTTGCTACTACAGGCATTGCAATCAATTCCAAATCTATTCTAGTTACCGCAAAACATCCTGTGGTATTATCAGCTACACGAGCGTAAACTACTTTTGAAACATTGGTTGAAAAACTTGTTGGGTTACCTATAACGCCTGTGCCTGCCATTGCTGCCGCTGAACTTATATGGTAGGTTACAGTATAATTTGCCGCATTTAAACCGGTTAACATTACCGATTCTTTACTGCGTAGGTTTACCGTTTCTACTCCGTCATTATTAATATCGCATAATTTTATGCTGCGAATAGGTGTTATTGCCGGGGTTTTATTTACTTTTAATACTAATGTTACCGTATTGTAACAGCTTGAATTGGTAAAGCCTACACGTACATATATGGTTTGTTGGTCTTTTACTTTATTGATATATGTTCCCGTATTTACAATAGCATTTACATTCGCATCTGCATCATTTTGCGTTTCATGGAACGTTACCACTGAATTTGCTGGCATTGGATTCCCTGCAATCAATACGCGGGTTACATCTAAATTAAATTCACCAAAACCATCGTTGTTTAAATCACAATAAGTCAACGGTGCCAAACTATTTGCTGTTGGCGTATTGATGATTTGTAATTGTAGAGGAACTACTTTAAAACAATCACCTTCTAAATTGCGTACGCGTACATAAATAGTACCTGCTGCTCCCGTATAATTTACTGGTAACATTAAAGCCGTATTACCTAAAAGGGCATCTTGCTGAGTACTGTAAAATTCTAATGATACCCCTACCGGACTTACCGGTATAGTGGTGTAAGCGATATTTAAGTTGAAATCTGCTAAACCTGTATTACCTTTTTCACATGCTGTTACCGGTAAAATATTGGTTTGGGTTAATGGCAACAGATTCTTAAATAAATAGAAAGATGTTACTCCGAATGATAACGGATTCGTGTTACTTGTTACACGTACCCATATTCTTTGACCATTGGTTCCGTTATAAGTTGCCAAATTACCCGAAGGTATAGCGTTCTGGTTTGTATCTGCATCAGGTTTGCTTAAATGGTAGCTTACCGTATAACCTGCTGCATTGTTATAAACCAATGGGGTTTGCACTGTCAAGTCAAATGTTTGAACACTTTCGCCCTCACAAATCGATAAATCTGCTAACGGATTTAATGTCAATACACAATTTAAGAAACTCAATGTAAATGAGGTTACATAAGGACATGGATTATTCAACTCATAAGCACGTACCCAGATTGTTACCGGAGTTGCTGCATTATTTGCTAATGTATATAAATCAGATATCGAATTGGTATCGTTCTGCGCATCAAGCTGACTAGCATAAAAACTAAACAATATATCTGGATCAGCAGTTACTCCAACTACTGCATCTTTTAAATCAAAGCGTGTTGTAGCTCCAGCACTTGGACATACTGCCAAATTCTGGGGTGCACTGATGGTAACATAATCGAAAAACTCTACTCGTACCGGATCGGATTCCATTACACAAGCGGTAACAGTTGGTATAAATGCTTTAACATAATAATCACCCGTTTCAGTTACTGTAAGGTTTGGTCCTGTTTGCCCGGGTATCTGAATACCGTCTTTAAACCACTCAAATGTAAACAAAACTGGATCTAATCCCGAATTTAAAACGTAGCTATCGCCAACACACAAACCATTTCCATCACCTATTAATACCGGATTTCCTAAATCTAAATTACCAATATCGAAACTTCCCGCTTTAAAAAATACTGCACTTGTATGACTAGATGTACTACAAAAATCAACAATTGCTAATTTTATACGATATCTTCTACCTACAATTACATTTGCAGATAAAGATTGCATTCCAATAGTATGCCCTGATAAATTAACAGGTGCTGCCAATGGTGGAACTTGATTAGCACCACCTCCATAAGCATTACCAAAATATTGAGGATTTATAGAAACACACCCGGCTATATTTGGTTGTGTTTTATCATTATCACGAACCGTAGCTATGGAAACCGGAAGATTTGTATTGGGCACTTTTGCTAAATTTTCTCCAACACCAGTGGTTGTATCAATTAACCATGCACCAAACAATGCAGCGTTATCACATCTTCCCCAACACCCTTGGTAGCTACCACTCCCAAAAAGATATTCGAAAGTAACGGTATTTTGCATAGGAATAAACTCAAAATCAATAGAAGCTGAACGTATATCTGTAGAAGCTCCTGCTGCTGTTGGCCATCCACCAGCGTCATTGATCAAATCTATTAAATCTTGATCCCCTGTCCATCGAAATGCATTATTTAAAGGTGCAGAATTTTTTCCATCTGCAGGCCCTTCAAAAAGCACCGACTTGTCTGTACCTAAAACGATACCGCTTTCAAAAGGAAAGTTAGAACCGTTTCTTTCAAAATAACCTAAAGGATAAACAACTTTAGATCCAGCACTTCCGTCACAATACTGATATTTTACATTAGACACCAAATCACATTTTGATCCTACCAGAACATCTTTTATAAGCTGATCTGCAGTGTAGGTATCATCAATAGTTACATAATTGTACTGTTGACTAAACCCAAGTAAACTGGTTACTAAAAACAGTATTAACAAATATTTGTTTCTCATAGTTAGTTAAAATAAATTTTATGAGTTAAATAAAGCATAAAAACACTTTTGTTTTAAAAAGCGAAATTTACATAAAATTAAGAAACTATTAAGTTTTTTTTGTAAAAAAATTTAAACAAGTTAAACTTTAACACATATAGGCTATATACACCATATACATTAAGGACATATTTACAATGAAATTGCTAATAAAAACAGTTTATTTAGTGCATTTCACTATATTTGCACCTTAATATTTTTTAAATAAATACTATTAAAATTATGTGTAAATCAGACGCGTTACACGAAGATATGGGTGACAACCATATAGGAACAAGCGATTATACGCCGTTAAAAGCGGATGCTTTTTCTATTTCTGACGATGAAAAAATCGAATTGATTAAAAAAGATGTCGAAAATATATTGAACACTTTGGGTATGGATCTAACAGACGACAGTCTAAAAGGTACTCCAAACCGTGTGGCTAAAATGTTTGTTAAGGAAATTTTTGGTGGATTAAATCCTGCAAAAAAACCTTCATCTTCTACCTTTGATAATAAATATAAGTATAATGAAATGTTGGTTGAAAAAAACATTGTGGTTTATTCAACTTGCGAACATCACTTATTACCTATAGTTGGGCGTGCACATGTGGCATATATATCAAACGGAAAAGTAGTTGGTTTATCTAAAATGAACCGTATTGTAGATTATTATGCAAAGCGTCCGCAGGTTCAAGAACGCTTAACTATTCAGATTGTTGATGAGTTAAAACGTGTATTGGGAACTGATGATGTTGCCTGTGTGATTGATGCCAAACATTTATGTGTAAATTCTCGTGGAATTCGCGATATTGAAAGTTCAACTGTTACTGCAGAGTTCAGCGGAGCTTTTAAAAATGATGTTACCCGCAGAGAATTTTTAGACTATATTAAATTAGATACACAGTTTTAGTAAACTTTGATTTGTAGAATCGTTTAATTGTTTAAAATGGGATATGTATTTTCATTTGAAAAATTAGAAGTTTGGCAGAATGCTAAAAACCTTACCATTTTTGTTTACAATATAACGAAGCTATTTCCGGCTAATGAGCAATATGGTATTTCTTCTCAAGTTAAAAGAAGTACATCATCAATCGCAACAAATATAGCAGAAGGAACTTCAAGAGATACACCTACTGACAAATCGCGCTTTTTAACAATTGCATATTCGTCTGCAATGGAAACATTAAATCATTTAATAATAGCAAAAGAATTAAATTATTTATCAGAAGAAAATTACACTATTTGCAGACAAGAGATCGAAAAAATCTGCAACCAAATAAACAATCTGAAAAAATATTTTATCTCTCAAAACAAATAAACGGTTTAACAGTTAAACAATACCATGAAATCAAACCTAAAAATATACAATTCCTTAACGGGAGAGAAAGAGCTTTTTAAACCTTTACACGAAGATAAAGTAGGAATGTACGTTTGCGGACCTACTGTTTACAGCAACGTGCATTTGGGAAATGTGCGTACGTTTCTTTCGTTTGATTTTATTTTCAGAAGTCTTCAATATTTAGGTTTCAAAGTGCGTTATGTTAGAAACATTACCGATGCTGGACATTTAACCGATGATGGCGATGTGAATAACGACCGGTTTGTAAAACAATCTCGTTTAGAGAAGTTGGAACCAATGGAAATTGTTCAAAAATATACGGTTGATTTTCATAACGTATTAAAGTTGTTCAACCTACTTCCTCCTACGATAGAACCTACTGCGACTGGGCATATTATTGAACAGTTAGAACTTACCCAAAAGCTGATCGACAAAGGTTTTGCTTATGAAAGTAACGGTTCTGTTTATTTTGATGTGTTGGAGTACAATAAACGCGGTTTGAATTACGGTGAACTTTCGCGCAGAAATATTGAGGAATTATTTGAAAACACCCGCGATTTAGACGGACAAAACGAAAAGAAGAATCCGCAGGATTTTGCTTTGTGGAAAAAAGCTTCTCCGCAGCACATTATGCGTTGGTCGTCTCCGTGGGGCGATGGTTTTCCGGGCTGGCATTTAGAATGTACCGCAATGAGCACCAAATATCTGGGCGATCAGTTTGATATTCACGGCGGTGGAATGGATTTAAAATTCCCACACCACGAATGTGAAATCGCACAAGGAAAAGCTTGCAACGGCACCTCGCCTGTTAAATATTGGATGCACGCAAATATGTTGACCATGAACGGGCAACGTATGAGTAAATCTACCGGAAACTATATTTTACCAATGCAATTGATCACAGGTGAAAACGATTTCTTTGAAAAACCATTTACACCAGGCGTATTGCGTTTTTGTTTTTTACAGGCACATTACCGCAGTGTTTTAGACATTTCAAACGAAGCAATGCTGGCATCTGAGAAAGGTTTTGATCGATTAATGGATGCTATAAAATCGCTTGCCGATTTAAACACGTCGACAACATCAACCTTTAATGTATCAGAATGGAAACAGAAATGTTTAGATGCTTTATTGGATGATTTTAATAGCCCAATTTTAATTGCAACGATTTTCGAAGCAGTTAAATTCATTAATTCGGTTAAAGAAAACAAAGCAACAATTTCGGTAGAAGATTTAGATCTTTTAAAAGAAACATTAAACGCTTTAGTTTTTGATGTGTTGGGATTATACGCAAGTGAAAACACCAACAACAACGCTAAATTAGAAGAAGTTGTAAATCTGTTAATAAGCATGCGCAATTTGGCACGTGCAAACAAAGATTTCGCACAGTCCGATTTAATTCGCGACCAGTTGGCAGCAATCGGTATCGAACTAAAAGACGCAAAAGACGGCACAACTTTTACCCTATAATTTTTTACAAAAAAAAGCTACTTAAACGGTAGCTTTTTTTATCTTTGATACTTATGGAACAACTCAAAAAAATCCTAATTTTTCCCTTTGTTGTACTAATACGTTTTTATCAGCTGGTAATTTCGCCCTTAACACCGCCATCGTGCAGGTTCACTCCTACATGTTCGCATTATACGTTAGAAGCGTTAAAAAAACACGGCTTGTTTAAAGGCAGCTGGTTAGGCATAAAACGCATTGCAAAATGTCATCCGTGGGGGAAATCGGGTTACGATCCTGTTCCTTAAAAACTAAAAATATTTTATATGATCTGGAATCCTTCCGAAGGAATTACCATTGGTAGTTTTACCTTACGTTTTTACAGCCTAATGTTTGTTATTGCATTTGCATTGGGATATTATATCATGAAAAAAGTGTACGAACGCGAGAACCGTTCGCAAGATGAATTAGACAAACTGTTTTTCTACACTTTTATTGCTACATTGTTAGGCGCCCGTTTAGGTCATGTTTTCTTTTACGATTGGGATTATTATCAAAATCATTTATCAGAAATTTTATTGCCTTTTAGATTAGATCCGTTTGAGTTTACTGGATTTGCAGGATTAGCAAGTCATGGTGCGGCTGTCGGAATTATTTTAGCGATGTTCTTTTACAGCAGAATGATCAAAAAACCGTTGTTGTGGATTTTAGACCGTGTAGTTTTATCAATAACGATTGGTGGAGTTTTTGTTCGATTTGGAAACTTTTTCAATTCAGAAATTTATGGTCACATTGCTGATAAATCGTTTCCTTTCGGAGTAAAATTTATTCGTGAAGATGAATTTTGGCAATCGAACAATTTAATGGAAATTACACAGGTTGCCAATAAAAATGAAGCTTACAAACTAATTGAAACCGACCCAAGATTTTCAACGATATTAGAAGCTATTCCGTTTCGTCATCCAACACAATTATACGAAGCATTCGGATACATGATTTTGTTCATTATCTTAATGTTTATGTACTGGAGAACCGATGCACGCAACTATTTAGGAAAAATTTTCGGAGTGTTTTTAGTTTTCTTATGGTTGATTCGATTTGTAGTTGAATATGTTAAAGAAAGCCAGGGCGGATTTGAATCTTCTTTAGGATTATTATCAACCGGTCAATGGTTAAGTATTCCGTTTATAATTGCCGGAATTTACATTTGGGCAACTGCCAAAAACAGACCCGTAACAAACATATAACACAAAAAACTCCTGATTTCTCGGGAGTTTTTTTATTGAAATTCGTATCTTTATAGGAATTGTTAAAAAATAAACTATGAGAAAAAGAATTTTAATTCCCGTAATTCTTTTAGGAACCATTGGTTTAACAAGTTGCGTTTCTAAAAAAAAGTATGAAGGTTTGCAGGCAAGCTACACGAAACTTCAAGATGATTATAAAGGATTGGGACAACGATTCCATCAATCCGAAGTTGATTTAAGTTCCAGCAATGCCCGTGTAAAAAGTTTGGAAGACATGCTGGCACAAGAACGTTCTTCTAACGATGCATTAAAGAAAACGTTGGAATCTTTGCAAGGATCTTTAGATAAAAGTATCACACAAGGTAACGTGAATATTTCTAAATTGGTCGATGAGATCAACGCAAGTAACAAATACATTCAGCATTTGGTGAACACCAAAAACAAAAGCGATTCTTTAAATGTAGTGTTAACCAACAACCTAACCCGTTCATTAAGTCGCGAAGAATTACGTGATGTTGATGTACAGGTTTTAAAAGGTGTGGTTTACATTTCGTTGGCTGATAATATGTTGTACAAATCAGGAAGTTACGAAATATCCGACCGTGCAAGCGAAACATTAAGCAAAGTCGCAAAAATCATTAATGATTATAGAGATTACGATGTATTGATTGAAGGTAACACCGATAACGTGCCAATTAAACGCGAAAACATTCGTAACAATTGGGATTTAAGTTCATTACGAGCTTCATCGGTTGTTCAGGCATTGCAAAATCAATACGGTGTAAATCCAAAACGTTTAACAGCAGGTGGTCGCGGAGAATTTAACCCAATTGCAGACAATAGTACCGATGCTGGTAAAACCAAAAACCGTAGAACGCAGATTATCATTACTCCGAAATTAGATGAGTTTATGGATCTGATCGATCAAGCTCCAGAGAAATAAAATTAAAACGATTGTTAAAACAACAATCGTTTTTTTTATCTTTATCAAAAAGAGTACGGTATGAAATATTTATCACTATTATTTTTATGCTTTTCTTTGACAAGCTGCTTTTGGGGACGTGGAGATGACGACTATAATTCACAATCATATTCCAATGTTGACAGCTTTACTAAATTTCAAAACGAATACATTCCTTTAGATGTTTTAAAACCCGCAGCAAATCCCTTAAAAGTTGCTACAATCACTAATACTTTTTACAGTACTACAGATTATTATCAACGAAGAAATGCAAACCAAACCAATTTACCACCAACAAATCAATCAGACAAAGATCCTTCGAAAAACAATTCCTTCAAAACCATTGGCGCCTTTTATTACAATTCAGAAGACTTACTCATCAAAACTGTATTTGACAGTTACGATTGGAATTTAGATAATTTTATAAAAACCTATTCGTGGGTAATGGAATATAAATACGATAATCAAAAAAGAGTAATTGAAAATATATTATTTCATGGAGATTTTAACAACGGAACATATTCCAAACGTCTTTATACATATAATTCCGAAAATAAAATATCGCGAATTGATTTTCATGAATTTGAAGAAAATGAAGAAATTATAATAAAATACAATTATGACTTGTACACTTACAATGAAAACACTTCAATAGTTGAAAGCTATAATAAAGACAATCTACTTCTACACACTAGAACAACATTATTTGATAGTTATAAAAACATAATTAAAGATTATGAAAATTCAGGCTTCAATTACTCTAAGAACATATACAACCCTATCTATTTCGCCCTTCCGGAAACATTCAATTGCTTGTTTGAAAGCTATCATTATAATTTGATATCCGAAAAATATTATAAATCATTAAACATAAAATTGAACAAAGATTATTTTCCAGAAATTATTGAAGATGGGAACTATTACAACGGCACACAAAAAATATACACTTACAAATAATTTTAAGATAATTTTTACTAAAATTTATTTAACAATATTGAATTTCGTTGCATGAAAATAAAACGAAAAAAAATAATGACAGGTACGCTTATATTTATTGGGCTTATAATTGTAGGCACTCTTATTTTTCTGCAACATCCACTGTTCGGAAAAGAGCCTTCGGGCGATCGTTTGGAACGAATTAAAAAATCGAAAAACTATAAAGACGGTCAGTTTCAAAATTTATCAAACACACCTGCACTTTCAGAAGACACTAATTATTACAGTGTTATGAAAGAACTTCTTTTTTCTAAAATTGAGCATACAAAACCTACCGACAGTATTCCTTGTGTGAACACGAATTTGTTAGAAAAAACCATTGATGAAGATTTTATGGTTTGGTTCGGGCATTCGTCTTACTATATGAAAATCGATGGGCAATCGTTTTTAATCGACCCGGTTTTAAGCAAAAACGCATCGCCTTTATATGGAACAAATACCGCTTTTGCTGGTGCTGATGTATTTACTTGTGAAGCACTTCCTAAAATTGATGTTTTGGTTTTAACACACGATCATTACGATCATTTAGATTATTCGTCGTTTAAAAATATTAAAGATAAAGTAAGTAAAATTATTTGTCCGTTGGGTGTTGGCGAACATTTGGAATATTGGGGATTTCCTAAAGAAAATATCACCGAATTAGATTGGTATGAAGATGCATCTGTAACCGACTCTATCAAGATCACTGCTACTCCAGCACGACATTTTTCGGGAAGAAGTTTTAAACGAAATACCACTTTATGGGCATCGTATGTATTACAGACAAAAAATCTGAAGTTGTATTTAGGTGGCGATAGTGGTTACGACACCCATTTTAAAGAAATCGGTACAAAATACGGCCCGTTTGATTTAGCGATTCTTGAAAACGGACAGTACGACAAAAAATGGAAATACATTCACATGATGCCTGAGGAAGTTGTACAGGCAAGTAACGATTTGCAGGCAAAAAGATTTTTCCCGGTACACAGTTCTAAATTTAAACTGGCAAATCATCCGTGGAAAGAGCCTTTGGAGCGCGTAAGTATTGCAAGTACAAAACAAATGGCATCGAAATTAATTACTCCTAAAATTGGAGAGGTAATTTACTTAAACCAACAAGATCAGGTTTTTGAAAAATGGTGGGAACAGGTTAATTAAAATCATATAAAAAAGTCGCTTTTAAAGCGACTTTTTTATTTCAGACCTAATCTAAAAATGATTTTTTTGATATGAGAAGCTGAACTAAGTTCAGCTTGACAAAATGTATAAATATTTACTTATTCATACTGTTGAACCAATTCCATTATTTTCTTTTCTTTTTCTAACAAAATTAAACGAGTTCCTTCTAATTTATAATGTGTAACTTTTTCTAAAGCATCGGTAAAAACTTTTTCGTTTACACCATCACAAAACACTTTAGTAGATGTAATGTGGTTAAACTTCATGGTATTCTGAAACATCAACAACTGTCCGTTTATAGCATTACAAGCAGTGTTCCCAGAAAATACCGGCTGATTGATATCAATCTTAATAAAAGGCTTTTTGTACGGATACAGATCGGCAGCTTTAATTTTTCCGACATAAATTTTATCCAAGTACCAGTTTCCGTTCAACGTTACTTTGTGGAATTTCATTTCACCGATTTCAGACTTTAAAATCAATACATTATTTTTCAATTCGTATGATTTTACTTGCGTCAAACCACTTTTAAAATCTTCACTCTTCACTTTATTACAAGCCATCATAGTCGAAATAAAATCGGTAGGAAAACTAATTTCCTGATTTTTCTTCAACACAGCTTTTCCGTTAATTCTGTTGCAGCCATCGTATCCGTAAACCGTTAAATTTTCGGGACTTTCAAAAGTCAAAGTTGGCAAGCCCTCTTTAAAATCTTTCGATAAATCTTTACTAAAACTCGCACCGGCAAGTTCCCAGTTTCCGTTCAACAGCGTTTGATCTTCTTTAATTTCTTTCTTTGCAGCACACGAAACAATCAATGTAGCTGCGGTTAAAAGTAAAAATATCTTTTTCATATACATTTTAATTTCGATAAAAATAAAAAAAGCTCCGCAAAACGCGAAGCTTTTAACTATTCGTTATGTAAAAAAGCCTGTCTTTCTAGTAAAAGCTCTTCGCTTTCCACATGGTCATCATCGGGCACACAACAATCAACCGGGCAAACGGCTGCGCATTGCGGTTCTTCGTGAAAACCTTTACATTCGGTACATTTTCCCGGAACAATGTAATATATATCATCAGAAATCGGTGTTTGTGCATCTTCGGCATCCACTTCCGACCCATCTGCTAAAATCACTTTTCCGCTTAATCTTGTACCGTCTTTCCAACGCCAATCGTCGGCACCTTCATAAATTGCAGTGTTCGGACACTCTGGTTCGCATGCACCACAATTTATACATTCATCGGTTATTATAATTGCCATAGCAAGGATTTTATTTAATTAATGTAACTTTGTACAAAAGTACTGCATAAACAATTTACAAACAAATCTATATGATTTTAGAAGATAAAAAAGAAGCATTTGTACAGTTAGGTGCGTTTTTAAAACAGTTTACCCAACAACCTTACCAACAAAACCCGAGTGTGTTGTTTAACGATGCATTTTTTGAGCCTTTTGTTTCGCTGATTGATCAGTTACACGAAAGCAACAGTTGGTTTAAACGCGAACAGTTACATTTTGCTTTTAAATCTTGGAGCGATGCTTTAACAAACGATAATTTAACCAAATGGTTGTCTGCATACAATTTAACCGAAGATAAATTAAAAACGATTGGTTTGATATTAGCAGGAAACATACCAATGGTAGGTTTTCACGATATTTTATCGGTTTTAATGTCAGGGAATAAAGCGTTGATTAAACTTTCATCGAACGATAAATTGCTGATTCCTGTCCTTTTGAATTACATCAGCACGGTTAAACCACAATTTAAAGATCGCTACGAAATCACAAAAGATAAATTGCAAAATTTTGATGCCGTAATTGCCACCGGAAGCGATAATACAGCGCGTTATTTTGATTATTATTTTGGAAAATATCCGAACATTATTCGTAAAAACCGAAATTCAGTTGCTGTTTTAAACGGCAATGAATCAAAAGAAGATTTAATGGCTTTGGGCGAAGATATTTTTAGATATTACGGTTTGGGTTGCAGAAATGTATCGAAACTTTTTGTTCCGAAAGATTATAATTTCGATGATTTTTTTGGAGGTTTATTTCAGTTTAAAGATATTTTAGATGATGATAAGTACACCAATAATTACGATTATAACAAGGCTGTTTTCTTAATGAGTAATTTTAAATTGTTAGATAATGGTTTCTTTACTATTAAAGAAGATGCATCATACGCTTCGCCAATTTCGTCTGCTTTTTATGAATATTATACGGATATAAATGAAGTTGATGAGAAATTAAAAGCCGATGCTGACAAGATTCAATGTATTGTTTCTAATAATTTAGTTGCGAACAGTATTGCTTTTGGATCTACCCAAAAACCTGAACTTTGGGATTATGCAGATAATGTTGACACAATTGATTTTTTATTATCTTTATAAAAAATTTATAAAAAAATGATGGATCAAATTCAGCAGATTGTAAATCAGCTAACAGAGAAAGAAGTAGTGGGCAACAACGGCATTTCTAACAATTTGGCAGGCGATGTTGCTAAAGAAACGGGTAGTTCTTTAATGGAAGGATTACAAAATGCAGTTTCGGGCGGCAACATGGGCGAGTTGATGAATATGTTTGGCGGAAGCGATGCAAATTCGCTAACAAGCAACCCAATTGTTAAAAGTATTATTGAATCGTTAACATCTAAATTAGGTGCAAACGTTGGTTTAGATGCTGGCACATCGGGCAGTTTTGCAAGCAGCATTATCCCACAGATTTTAAGCATGATTATGGGCAAAGCTAAAAGTGGCGATTTCAACATTACCGATATTTTAGGATCGTTAACCGGTGGAAATGCAACTGCAATGCTAGACCAAAACGGTGATGGTAAACTAGGTATCGATGATGCTTTAAGTGCAGTTAAAAACGGAAACCTTGGCGACCTTTTAGGCGGATTTTTTAAGAAGTAATATTCTTTAGATAAAAGACGAAAGACTTCCATTTTTTATCTAAATTTATTTATAATGAAAAGCTCAACGTAATGTTGGGCTTTTTTATATTCTTCTAATTTTCTTTTTCAATTTATTATGACTAAATATCTGCAATTATTATCCGCGGATAATAGTTCAAACAGATTCAATAACTTAAATATTTTTATAAAGTTAATTTTTTTTATAATTAAGTATAAATCTTATTATTTAAGAAGTCTTAAAAATTGCTATTATCGAAACAACTAATGCTATAATTGATATTACTATGGCTTTTTTATTTAAACTATAAGCTAATCTATTAGAGTAAGCGGTTGCAGCTAAACTGTCAAAAGTATAATTGTTATATACTTCAACACCTTTATTAGTTAGTTCAAAATATCCTTCATCACATTTATTAATTAATCCTCTAGAAATTAAATCCTTAATTACATAATTTAAATAAGTACTATACGGAATTTCATGTATTCCCCTATCATCCAATTCAGAATATCCAAAATTTAATTGCAACAAATTCTTCTTTCCTTCTGAAAGTTTTTTCAAAACATCTCTACTAATAATAAGTGTGTCAGAAAAGTAGTTCAAATCAATTAAAGCTTTATAATCCTTATCCTCCCTAATTATATTTTTTATTTTAATAAATACTTTTCTCATAATAAATACTGATTTTGGTTTAAATATTTTAGATTGAAAAACAAATTTCTAATTATTGAAATTCACTACCCCGACATTTTCTCACCATCACCTTTTTTAAGTTTTGTAAACGTTAAGCTGGACAATGCCGTTAAAACCGCCAATGTTATTAAGGTTAAATGAAAAGCAGTTACCAAATCACCATGGTAAAAATCCATTTTGTCTTTATAGAAAGCTAAAACCAACGCTGCAATAGATATTCCGAAACTTATTGATAGCTGCTGCATAATTGCCAGCAAACTGTTTCCGCCACTTGCCTGATCGTCGTTTAAATCGGCTAACGAAATGGTGTTCATCGCGGTCATCTGTATCGATGTAAAGGCACCGTAAGCAATCATCAGCAAAATATAATACATTAGCGGTGTGTCTTTTTCCATAAAACTAAAAACAAAGATAATTACCGCTAAAAACAAGGTGTTGCTTATTAAAATGTTTCGATAACCGAAATGCTTTACCAAACGCACAATCCATGGTTTTATGGCAATGGTTGTTAATGCCGATGGCAACAGCATCATTCCTGCTTTTGATGCTGAAAAACCGAAGCCAACCTGCATCATTAAAGGTAACAAAAACGGCAATCCGCTTATTCCGAAACGTGTTATTAAACTGCCCAATAGACCAATTCGTAGTGTCCGAATTTTAAAAAGATTTAAGTCGATAATTGGTTTCGGTGTTTTTTTGAAATGTTTGTAATACAGCGCAAACAAGAAAACTGCTGCTGCAACCAATCCTAAAACCAGTGAATAATGATTGATTCCAACGCTGCTTACTTCTAATGCAAAGGTTACCAATACTAATGCCGTACTAAAATAAATCAAGCCTAAAATATCAAACTTACCAACTGTGTTTTTAAAGTTCGGCATAATTTTGAAGGCTAAAATAATTCCTACAACACCCACCGGCAGATTTACTAAAAAGATCCAATGCCAAGAGAAATTATCAGATAAAAATCCGCCTAAACTTGGACCAACCACCAAACCCAATAATCCCGGAATGGTTATGTAATTCATTATTTTCAGCAGTTGATTTCTTGGATACTGATATAAAATCGCCAATCGGGCAATGGGAACCATCATAGATCCGCCGATAGCCTGAAGAATACGCGATAAATTCAGTGTAAGCAAATCGACAGATATCGCACAAAAGAAAGATCCTAACGTAAACAAAAACACGGCAAACATAAACATTCGTTTGGTTCCGAATTTATCCGAAAGCCAGCCTGAAAGCGGTATAAACAACGCCAACGTAAGCGTGTAACTTACAATTACCGACTGCATTTCTAACGGCGAATAATTCATATCGGCAGCAATGCTTGGTAACGATGTGTTAAGTATGGTACCGTCTAACGACTGCATAAACATAGCTACGGCAGCAACCAACGGCAGGTATTTTTCGTAAGGCGATGAATCTTCTTTTATCATTATTTTAGTCTTAATGTCGAATGTCAAAAGTCGAAGATTCTTCACTTCGTTCAGAATGACATACAAATTGCAATTTTACTGTAACATGACAGATTAAAAAAGTCTGCTTTTCAGCAGACTTAATTTATAAATTTATACTTGAATAACACCTAAATTGAACTGTTTTTCAATTGGTGCATGGTTTGCTGCTTCAATACCCATAGAAATCCATTTGCGGGTATCTAACGGATCAATAATCGCATCGGTCCATAAACGTGCTGCTGCATAATATGGTGATGTTTGCGCATCGTATTTCGCTTTGATTTTATCGAACAATTCTGCTTCTTTTTCCGGAGTTAGCTCCTCGCCTTTTGCTTTTAATGATGATGCTTCGATCTGCAATAAAACCTTTGCTGCTTGGGCACCGCCCATTACCGCTAATTCTGCACTTGGCCAAGCCAAAAAGAAACGTGGATCATACGCTTTTCCGCACATTGCATAATTTCCTGCACCGTAAGAATTACCCATAATAACGGTAAATTTAGGCACAACAGAATTACTTACAGCGTTCACCATTTTGGCTCCGTCTTTAATAATACCGCCGTGTTCAGATTTAGATCCAACCATAAAACCGGTAACATCTTGCAAGAAAACCAAAGGAATTTTCTTTTGATTACAGTTTGCAATAAAACGTGTTGCTTTATCGGCAGAATCGGAATAAATTACACCGCCAAACTGCATTTCGCTCGGTTTGGTTTTAGCTCCGGTAGTTTTTACAACCTTACGCTGATTGGCAACAATACCAACCGCCCAGCCATCGATACGCGCATAACCAGTAATAATTGTTTGTCCGTAACCTGCTTTGTATTCATCGAATTCAGAATCATCAACCAAACGTTTAATAATTTCCATAGTATCGTATTGTTCACCACGAGATTTTGGTAAAATTCCGTAAATTTCGTTTGGATCTAATGCCGGTTTTTTAGTATCGATTCTGTTAAATCCTGCTTTATCAAAATCGCCCATTTTACCAACAATGTTGCGAATGGTTTCTAAACAATCTTTATCGTCTTTAGATTTATAATCGGTAACACCTGAAATTTCGGTATGTGTTGTAGCGCCACCCAACGTTTCATTATCGATAGATTCGCCAATTGCTGCTTTTACTAGATAAGATCCTGCTAAAAAGATCGATCCCGTTTTATCAACAATCAACGCTTCATCGCTCATAATCGGCAAATAAGCTCCACCGGCAACACAACTTCCCATTACGGCTGCAATCTGGGTAATTCCCATAGACGACATAATGGCGTTGTTACGGAAAATACGTCCGAAGTTTTCTTTATCAGGAAAAATTTCGTCTTGCATTGGTAGATAAACTCCAGCAGAATCAACCAAATAAATAATCGGCAAACGGTTCTCTATAGCAATTTCCTGCGCACGTAAATTCTTTTTTCCTGTAATTGGAAACCACGCACCGGCTTTTACAGTAGCATCGTTCGCAACAACAATTACCTGCTTTCCGTTAACGTAGCCGATTTTCACCACAACGCCGCCCGATGGACAACCGCCGTGTTCCTGATACATACCATCGCCAACAAAGGCACCGATTTCTATTGATTTAGAATCTTTATCAAACAAAAAATCAATACGCTCGCGAGCAGTCATTTTTCCTTGTTCGTGTAATTTTGCGATTCTTTTTTCGCCTCCGCCCAATTTAACTTTGGCAAATCTTTGTTTTAATTCTGATAACAGTAATTTATTATGATCTTCGTTTTTATTGAAGTTTAAATCCATTTCGCGATAAAATTTCGTTTAAGTTCTTTGAATTCTGCTAAAATACAAATATTCCTGCTAATTTAGAGAAACGGCTTTTGAAAAAATTTTACAATAAAACATAAACTTAATATTAAGTTAACATTAGAATATTACTTTCGCAGTGCGAAAAAATTATTAAACACATGTCATTAAATTCAATTTTTCAATTTTTAGTTCCAAAGGATAAAACGTTTTACCCTTTATTTGAACAAGCTGCCGGTAAAATTAAGTTATTATCGGAAACATTGCACGAAGCGGTAAACTTACCTGCTAACGACAGAGAAAAATTATTACGTGAAGTAGAAGTTTTAAAATCGGAAATAGAAGCGATTGCACAAACTACACGTGTAGAATTAGGAAGAAACTTTATTACCCCTTTTGATAGAGAAGATATAAACAACTTAATGACTGCGGTTGACGAAATTGCCGATCATTTAAGTGATGCTGCATCGCGTATGCGTTTATATCAAATAGACCGAGTTACCAAACCGTTGCGCAAACTTACCGAAGCTAATTTGGAAGCTTGTACGCAGGTTGCACAAAGTTTATTAGATTTAAAGGATATGAAAAACCTTAAAGCAATTGCAGAAGGTTGTAAAGTTATTTTACGTTTAGAACGTAAGGCTGATAAAGTTTTTGATAAAGCGGTTGCCGATATCTTTGAAAACGAAACAAACATTATAGAAATTATCAAGTATAAAGAAGTAATGGATGCTTTAGAAACGGCTACCGACAGTTGTCGCCGTGTAGCAAACGTACTTGAAACAATTACGGTTAAATACGCATAATTTTTTAGAAGATAAATTTTTATGGAACTATTTGACTTATTTGCAAACCTTGATGTTAGCGGTACCTGGCTATTACTTGTAATTATAGTTTTAGCGTTGGGATTTGACTACATTAATGGTTTTCACGATGCTGCAAACTCTATTGCTACCATTGTAACAACACGCGTTTTAACTCCGTTTCAGGCGGTTTTATGGGCTGCTGCTTTTAACTTTGCCGCATACTTTATATCTTTATATATTATTGGCGAATTTAAAATTGGTAATACCATAGCCAAATCGGTGAACGAACAGTTTATTACACTCGAGGTTATTTTTGCCGGATTAATTGCTGCTATTCTTTGGAATTTAGCAACATGGAAACTGGGAATACCATCATCATCATCACATACTTTAATTGGTGGTTTTATGGGTGCTGCTATTGCACACGCTGGTGGTTTGAACATTAACGGAGAAGATGTAATTGTTTACGCAAAAGTTGTACCGATCTTTTTGTTTATTTTCGGAGCTCCTTTATTGGGAATGATACTTGCCTACTTTATAACCGTTGCCATTATGTGGATTTGTAGAAAAGCAAATCCGCACCGTGCAGAAAAATGGTTTAAACGCTTGCAGTTAGTATCTTCTGCATTGTTCAGTTTAGGTCATGGTGGTAACGATGCTCAAAAAGTAATGGGTATTATTGGTGCTGCTGTTATTAGTTTTCACATGGGATTGCCTGATAATTTAAACCCGTATTTAGCAATTGAAAACGCTGACCGTTTCAGTTATTTTGTTGACCATTGGGGTTGGGTTCCTTTAGCATCGTTCCTTTTTATAGGTTTAGGAACCATGAGCGGTGGTTGGAAGATCGTTAAAACAATGGGATCTAAAATTACAAAGGTAACTCCGTTAGAAGGTGTTGCTGCAGAAACAGCCGGAGCCGTTGCTTTATATGTTACCGAACACATGGGAATACCGGTTTCTACCACACACACCATTACAGGTTCTATTATTGGTGTTGGTATTACCAAACGTATATCGGCAGTTCGGTGGGGTGTAACTATTTCGTTACTATGGGCATGGATTTTAACTATACCCGTATCTGCATTAGTTGCAATGGGTGTTTACCACTTGGTACACTTGTTTATTTAAGATTGATATCATTACAAAATAAGAAAAGTCGTTCATTAAGAGCGACTTTTTTGTTGTTTATTGAATTCTAATTCTTTTTGTTTATATGCCGCCTGTCATTCGCTGCTTGACACGGAATCACATTATATCAGATGGGAAGCTGAATCAAGTTCAGCTTGACATTGATACGTATAATTTAAGCTTGATACATTTCTTTTTGATAAATTCAATATTTTGAGTTGAATCCTAATTAAATCCGATATTACACTACTGAAACTTAATCGATTTTACCGGAGAAATTTTTGTTGTTAGGTATGATGGTATCAGCATAATTAAATAGCACAAAACCACTAAAACGACATTTATTAAAATGATATAAACAGGCGAAATATATACAGGTGCAACTTTTACGTAATATTGTGTAGGATCTAACGTTATAATGCCAAAATATTTCTGAATCAATAACAAACCTAAACCTACTGTGTTTCCTATCAATAATCCGATTAAAACAATATAAGTTGCATTGTAAACAAAAATCTTGCGGATACTCCAATTACTCGCACCCAAAGCTTTTAAAATACCTATCATTTGCGTTCGTTCTAAAATAAGAACCAGCAAAGCAACAATCATATTAATCACGGCAACTAAAATCATTAAGCCGACAATGATGTAAATATTTAAATCGAACACTTTTAACCAATCAAAAATATTAAAGTATTTGGTTGTAATTGGTTCGCTGTTTAAGGTTGATGGAATATGGCTATAAACTTTATCTGCAATGGAATCGATCTTTGTAAAATCGTTTACAAAAAGTTCAAAACCACCAACTTCGTCTTTTTCCCACTTGTTTAAACGCTGAATATGCTTTAAATCGCCAATTACAAAAGTTTCATCGAACTGCGGAAAACCCGAATCGTAAATTCCCGAAATGGTAAAAGCACGCACATTTGGCAAACCTTCACCATCGTTCTTTAAAAAATAAGTATCCAGCTTATCGCCTACTTTCAGTTCTAAACGGTTGGCTAAATAGCCCGAAACAATCACTTCATTGGTCATTCCTTCCGCTTTGTATTCCGGCAATTTTCCTTCAACCAGATAATCTTCCAAATAATTCCATTGGTAATTTTTATCAACACCTTTAAAAACAATTCCTTCAAACGATTTATCGGTTCTAACAACTCCGGCTTTTGTAGCAAACGGATGCACCGCAGTAACTTCGGGCACTTCGGTAAAATTTGGATAGAAATTCTGTTGCGTAGAAATAGGCTCTAAAGTAACTTCGGACTGATTGTTATCAAAATTAGATATCACCACATGCCCGTTGAACGATGTAATTTTATCACGTATTTTTTGCTGCAAACCCAAACCCGTTGCAATAGAAACCAGCATCATAACAACGCTGATAGCAACCGCAGCAATGGCGATTTTTATAATTGGTGCAGAAACACTATTTTTATACTTTTTAGAAGTTGCTAAACGTTTAGCTATAAAATATGATAAATTCAAACCTATGAAATCTATAATTCTTTTCAAAAATACATTTTTATTTCTCTTTGTAACAGTATTTACAGGCTTAAGTTTTGTTTGTAATGCGCAAAGTAAGTCAAAAGTCAAAAATCAAAAGTCAAAAGATTATCAAACAGAAATGCAAACAGGAGCAGGTCAACCGGAAATTTATCTTCCATTATTAAAAGGTAAAAAAGTGGGTATTTTGACAAATCAAACGGGGATTTTACTTTTAAGTAAATTTTCAAATGTTTCGTTAGGAAGAAACCGACATGGCGAAGCTATAAAAATTGATACTGTTCATTTAGTTGATTATCTCATCGAAAATAAAATCAACCTTAAAAAAATCTATGCTCCTGAACATGGTTTTCGCGGAACTGCCGATGCCGGTGAACTGATTAAAGACGGAAAAGATACCAAAACTGGTTTGCCGATTATTTCTTTATACGGAAACAACAAAAAGCCGACAAAAGAACAACTTGCGGGAATTGATGTAATGATTTTTGACTTGCAGGATGTAGGCGCGCGATTTTACACCTATATTTCATCGTTACACTATTTAATGGAAGCTTGTGCCGAAAATAATATCCCTTTGATTGTTTTGGATCGACCAAATCCGAAAGGCTCAGCGGTTGATGGACCTGTTTTAGAAATGAAAAACAAAAGTTTTGTTGGTATGCACCCAATTCCTGTTTTGCACGGAATGACCATTGGCGAATATGCACAAATGATTAATGGTGAAAAGTGGCTCATGAATGGAGTTCAAGCAAAATTGACCGTTATTCCTTGCAAAAATTACAACAAAGGAATGCACTATTCATTGCCTGTAAAACCATCGCCTAATTTACCAAACGACACAGCTATTAATCTGTACACCAGCTTATGTTTTTTTGAAGGAACAAATGTAAGTATGGGTCGCGGAACCGAAAAACAGTTTCAAATTTACGGATCGCCTTTTTTAAAAAATATGGATTTTACTTTTACCCCAAAGCCTAATGAAGGTGCTAAAGATCCGGTTCACAACGGTGTAAAATGTTTTGGTGAAGATTTAACCATTCAGGTATTGCCTGATGAATTTGCCCAAAGATGTGAAGTAGCACCGAGTACAAATTATGTTAATGGTTTAACATTGCAATGGCTTTTAAAAGCTTATAAAAATACCGATAACAAAGAAAAATTCTTTAATAACTTTTTTATAAAGCTTGCCGGAACCGATAAACTTCAAAAACAAATTGAAAAAGGTTTAACAGAAAAAGAAATCAGATCAACCTGGAAAGCCGGTATTGAAGATTTTAAAGAAACACGTAAAAAGTACTTGCTTTACACCGATTTTTAACTTCAATTTATCATTACAAACCTTACAAATCACAAGTTTTTTATTATATTTGATTAAAAGTTAAAAAAAGTAATTTGTTATGAATACAACAAACGCTATAATTGCTATCATTGATCGTTTTCAATCTCTTTATGAGTGGTTTCTTCGTATTTTAGGTCGTGTGGTTGACTTATTTGAACGATTTAAAGAGTTTATCTTAAATTTGGTTGAATACGTTATAAATAATTTTGATACTGAAGAAGACGCAAGCAATTTCTTAAAAAACTATTTAGACAACGAACATAGTTTCATATAAAACTTAAATGCCTTTATTACAAAGGCATTTTCTTTTTCATTTCTTCAACAACTGCAAACGCAGCCGGACAAATTTCAACATTCTTTAAGGTAAGATTACTTATCTGCTGAAACTTTTTTCTATCGGTATGCGGAAATTCCCTGCAAGCTTTCGGGCGAACATCATAAATCATACAGTAATTCTCGTGATCTAAAAACGTACACGGCACACTTTGCAGCACATAATCGTTATCCTCGTCAATTCGTAAATACTGGCTTATAAACTGTTGCGGTTTTTGACGCAAATGCTTTGCAACACGCTCAATATCTGCCAAAGTAAATAAAGGTCCGGTAGTTTTACAACAATTGGCGCACTTTAAACAATCGGTCTTTTTAAAAACATCGTCATGAATAAGCTGCATTTTGTAATCTAAATCTTTGGGTGTTTTTTTCTTTAGCTTATCAAAATACTTCTTGTTTTCTGTATGCTTATCTTTTGCTAACTTTGGCAATTGTTTTAAATACTGTTCCATTGCAATTTTAAAATACAAAATTACAAATAATCAAACTATGTTTAAAGATCTTTTTGGCAAAGCAATGCTGGATTATGTACAAAATAATCAGCCCGAAAATTTAATTACCGAAACAAACATCAGCGAAGCCGATGAAATGGACGTTTCTTATCTTTTTCGATCGTTTAAAGATATGCCTAAATTAGAACAAAAGGCATTAAAGCTTGCCAAAGGAAACATTCTGGATGTTGGATGTGGTGCAGGAATTCATGCGTTGTATTTGCAGGAAAAAGGATTGAATGTTTTAGCGATTGATATATCTGCAAATGCTATTGAAACCTGTAAAATTCGTGGTGTTGAAAAAACTATGCAGATTGATATTTTACAAGTTGATGATTCGGAAAAATTTGATACAATTCTGCTTTTAATGAATGGTACAGGTATTTTTGGTAGATTGAAAAACATTGATGAATATCTTACTAAATTAAAAAGCCTGCTGACTGATAACGGACAAATTTTAATTGATAGTTCAGACATTATTTATATGTTTGATGAAGACGATGACGGCGGAAAATGGATTCCTATTTATGGCGATTACTATGGCGAACTAACATTCAATGTCTCATACAAAGGCGAAAAAGAAGAACCTTTTAATTGGCTTTATTTAGATTTTAATACGCTGCAAAATGCTTGTATAGCTCAAAATTTAAAGTGCGAGTTGATTTTAGAAGGATCTAATTTTGATTATCTGGCTAGAATTACGAAGTAAATTTCCCTAAACTTTTTAACCACGAATTACACAGATTCTCACAGATTAAAAAACCCTTTTAATCATCTAATCTGTAGTCAATAAAATTTTCAAAGACTTAAAGTTCATATCTTCAGAAGCAATTTTGAGACAATAAAAAAGAGAAGCAGCCGCTTCTCTTTTTTACATCATATATTTCATTATAATGCCTTGTATTTCGCTTTTAAAATCTTCTGATTTATTGCTTAAAACCGTAGCATAATTCTGCTTGATCATCATGAATTTTTTTGCCAAAGGTGTTTGGTAAAATTCAATCAGGTTTTCAACTTCGCTTTGTGATAAGTTTTGCGAATAATAAGCAATTAAGCTCTTTTTTTGTTTCGCAATTAAAGGCTCCATATCCTTTTTAAAACTTTCACGATTGTTCACAGAAAGTTGTTTTGAAATTTCATCGGTAATATTGTAGAATTCAGCTACTTCGCCCGATAATTCAACCAACTTCATTACATCAGCTTTATTCGCCTGTGCAAAGCTGTTTGCTGCTGCAAATAAAAACACGAACAGTACTATTCTCTTCATAACTTTTTTAAGGTAAAATTAAAATATTTTAAGGAATATCCAAATATTTATGAGTTTGTGTAGAAATCGCCCATTTAGGATTATTTTTTACATAATCAATAACCAATGGTAACATTTCATCCTTCTTACCCCACTCTACCTGCAAATACAATTTAGCATTCTTATTTACTCTGGCAGCCTGTTCTTCGGCAAATTTAAAATCGTGATGATTGTAAATAATGCATTTTAGTTCGTTGGCAGCATCGTAAACACTTTGTGTAGGCAGTTTCTTTTTCTTTGGCGACAAACAGACCCAATCCCAAAAACCAGACAGTTCATAAGCTCCGGATGTTTCAATATTTGTTTGAATTCCCTTTTCTTTTAGTTTTGAAGTAAGATGGTCTAAATTCCACATTAACGGTTCCCCGCCAGTAATAACAACCAGTTTTCCGTTCTCTTCGGCTTGCGAAACAATATCGCTTACCAAAACTTTAGGATGCAGGTTTTCGTCCCAGCTTTCTTTAACATCACACCAATGGCAACCAACATCGCATCCTGCCAAACGTATAAAATACGCCGCGTGACCGGTGTAAAAACCTTCTCCCTGAATGGTGTAAAAAGCCTCCATTAAAGGTAACGATTCAACTATTGTTTCTGCTGTTGTCATTTTTTATTTTTTTGCAAAGATACGATAGTTATCCTAAAAAGTTTTCATAAAAAAGAAATGCTCAAATTGTTTAAATCGTAACACTATTGATAAATTCCACAGATTACAAATTCTCGTCATCAGGATTATACAATTCCCATGTAGCATCTTTTACAAGATAATACCGAGGATAACTTTGAGCTTGAAATGTACCTAAATTTTTAATTTCGACCTTATCCTCGCCAATTCTCAACTCAAAATTTCCCTTTAGTTTTACTTTTTTGTCTAAATAAACGCTATCCCAGGTTTGTAAACCTGAAATTGCATAAACTTCATCATTATCAAACAATATAGCACCATACTTTACATTTCTTGCAGTTCCAACAACAACATTAGAATTATCAGCTTCTTTTATTGACTTACAACTTGTAATCAATAAAAAACAAATTAAAAGTTTTATTAGCAGTTTCGTTATCACAATTAAATCTATAAAAAAAGAGCAACCGTTAAGTTGCTCTTCTGTTATTTATTTAGCGCTTTGCACTTGTTTTCTTGCGTATTCGTTACTAGAATCTAATCGTAGTACTTTTTGGAAAGAACTTGTTGCCTTTGCTTTGTTTGCAGTTTGGTTGTAATTACCAATCATGGTGTAAGCTTCAATCAACGCGTCTTTAAAAGCTGCATCGTTCGCAAATCCTTTTTGAGTTAACAAATCGATAAACCCTTCGTAATCTTTTTCCATTTTAGCTAAAGACGTAGGCGTATTCAAGTTTCTGTTTACACGCGCACTAATCAGGTAAGCTTCAAATGTAGGTGTCTTTTTCAAAGAGCTATCTAAATCGGTTTTTGCTTTTTGTAACTGATCGTTAAACATTGGCTTATCGCTTGCCATGTAAAGTGCATTACCTTTGTAATACATATCGTACACGTAGTAAGGCGATTTTTCATCTTTAGAAGCTAAATCAAATACGAAATAAGCTTGCTCGAAATGTTCGTCTTTAAACAAATCCATTCCTAACTCGTGTAAAGCAACTCCCAATTTAGGATTTTCTTTAACCGCTTTAGCCATCTCGTCGATCGATTTTTTATAAACCGCTTCGTTAAAAGTTCCGTCTTCTTTACGTGAAGCTTCTAATTCAGACAATCCTTTGTATAAATAATCTATTGGCAATAATTGATCTTTTTTATCCTGAACATCAAAATACATGTTGATGTTTTCTTTAGCGTCTAAAAATTTACCGTTTTGGAAATCGGCAATTGCACGGTAACGGTACATAAAGAAGTTATCTCCACGCGTGTACCATTTTGTTCTAACCAAATCTCCTAAAGCCTTGTAATCTTTATTTTTGATTAAGTATGCAGCCAATTCGTTATCAACATCCATACTTTCACCAATCATTCCGTGGTATTTGAAATAGTTTTCTACACCAGGCTGTAAAAGCGCTTTATCGTCTTTAAAACGAGCATAATCTGCATGCGTTAATGCCAATTGTTTGTAAACATCAGCATAAGCCGGATCTTTAGAAACAATGGTATCATATACTTTAATTGCATCTTCAAATTCATTACCCGCTCGTAAAACGTCAGCCAGTTTCATTTTTGGCAAATGACTGTTTGGAAATCTTTTCGATGTTTCGTAATAAACTCTGCGTGCATCAACAAAACGCTTTTCTGCAAAGTAAATATCTCCACGAGCAATATGCGGTTCCGGAGCTTCCAACTCTAAAAACAAAGCTTTGTTTACAAACTCTAAAGCCAAATCGTAATCAGGTTTTGGAGCGAATGTATAAGCATTTGCAATATCCAAATAGATTTGATAATCTTTTGGACCCATATTTAAAGTTGCCGCATTAAATTTTGATTTTGCTTCTTTATCTTTCTGTGTAAGCAAACCTAATTTACCTAACCCAAGATTGTTAATATCAACATCTTTAACGGCTCTTAAACCTTGCTTAAAGTAGTAACTTGCCGAATCCTGGTTATTTTCGTTTAAATGAATTACCCCTAAACGATAAAAGTTTTTACCTTGGTTTGGTTGTGATCTAACAAGCTTGTATAATTCTTTTTTTGCAACATCGTAACGACCGTACTTAATTGCCGTATCAATATCATTAGCACCACTCTGTGCGTTTGCGCTAAAAATGAATGATAATAAAGCTAAACTTAGGGTAATTTTTTTATTCATAATTTACAATTATATTGAAAAACCTTGATTATTCTACTATGTTAATTTCTCGTTTTGGCAAAGTAACCGGCATTAAACCCGATTTTAAAACAATGCGCTGTCCTTTATCTGAAGCGGCAAAGCTAGCAAAACCGGTACCTAAACCTGTTTTTCCCTGAACGTCTATAATATTTATTGTTCTTATTAACGGATAGGTATTATCTGCAATGGTACTTTGAGATGGTGCATAATAATTCTTTAATGAATCGTTATAAACCAACATAGAGCGCAACTGCTTAATACCTTCTTTAATTTTTGCATCGGGCTGTAACATCCAGTTGATACCGACAACACCTACTGCATTTTTATTTTTATTGATGTATGCTACAATTTCTTCAACCGTTTTTGCATAATAAACATTTTTACTTAATTCAGTTACACCGGCATCTGTCTTAATTTTTTCAACGATGTTTGAATTAGCGTCGTGAAATACAAATACTTTTTCAGATTTTTTAGCTCCTTTAAACACAGCTATCACATCGTTGTAATTAATTAAAGTATCTGTGGCATTTTTCTGCGTTATAAACAACACCGCATCTTTCGCAATTGGCGTTATTTTAGGCACAACGCGACCTTTGAAAGCTTCTAATTCTTTTGCCGAAAACGTCTTTGGCATTATTGCCAAACGATTAGAATCTTTATAAACCGCACTTAAAATCTCGTTCTGCGAAAGCATCTTTAATTTTATATCGGCATCGTTGTAATAAGTCTTAAAAACCTCGTTAATATCTTCAACTATAGGATAAACCGATGATTCTACATACATTTCTGTTGTTCCTCTGTCATATGCTTCTTTCACTTCAGCAGTTGATGCTGCTGGTTCTTTTTTACACGAAATTAGCAGGCTTAACCCTAACACAGACCAAATTATCTGCTTCATAATTTTAGATATTAATTGATTGCTAAATCTACTAATTTTTTTTTTAATAAACTTTACAAATTTTGCATTTTTAACAAACAAAAATTATTGATGCCTTAAATATGATTTTACCTTACGTTAAATTGCAAATAATATGTTTATAAAAAACGAGAAACCCGCTTTTAAATAACGGGCTTCTTTTAGTTGTTTACTTTTACTTTAATTGGCAAGGTAAATTGAGACCTTACCGTTCTGCCGTTATGTTGTGCTGCTTTCCATTTTGGCATTGATTTTAAAACGCGAATTGCTTCGTTACCCAAACCGTGCTTATCTTCAACGATTTTTATGTCTGTAAACGATCCGTCTTTTTCTACAACAAATTTAAGTTTAACTAGCATTTCTGTTGCGCTACCTCCAAGGTCTTTAGCAGAAAATTTTCTTATGTATGATTCAAAGAATTTTTCAAAACCTTCGTTGGGTGCAGCTTTGTGTTGCACCAACTTAACAATGGTATTGTCATTTAAACCGGTTCTTCCCTCTGCACTATCGCCATCTCCAGGTTTTTTACCATTTCCTTTATCTTCATTACCAGATTCTTTCCCATCTTTGTTGAATGTTCCGTCGGTATGCGCGTTGGTATTCTTTTGACCTGAATTTATATTATCGTTAAAGTCTTTTTGTGCATTTAGATTTTCATCTGTAACATCATTGTCTTTAGCCGCTGTCATTTGTACTAACTTTTTATTTTCCATGACATCTTTTACTGTTGACTTTTCTATTACTTTTTCTACTGTTTTATCCGTATCTGTTTTTACAGTAGGTTTATCTATTGGTTTATCTTCAATAGGATCAATAATATCAGGAACGATTGGGTCATTTGGAAGTATATACTCTCGTACCCTAGGTTCACCTTTAGAAGCATACAAATAAGAACTTCCAAAAATCATACTTAATGTTCCTATGCCAATAGCCAATGCCATAAAAGTTGTTTTAGCACTTTCTTGGCGTAATTTGTAAGCTCCGTAAAGCTTGTTGCGGTTTTCAAACACTATGTTTCCCCACTCTTTTCCAAATAAATTTAAACTGCTCATGATTAAAATGTTTTTAAGTTAAAGCGTAAAAATCAGACCATATAAAAATGTTTTAACTAAATATACAAAATATAAACACTCATTTACAGTTTAACGTAAATATATTTTATTTAGTATATACCAAAAATAAAAAAAGACAAGAAATTAATCTTGTCTTATGTTTATGATTCTAAAAAACCTGAAAATACTGTAGACTATCAGCAGTATACCAAAGAGTAGCCTGCGGTTGTAGGGTAATTCTAAAGGAATGGTTTTCCAAAAAATGAACATACAACCCAATACAAAATACAGTACTAAAAAAATCAAGCCAATAAAGAACAAAAATCGCTGTAAAAGCGATTTTTGTTTAAAATTATTTATAAAGTTTTCTAACATACTAGTTATTTACTCTAACTTTAATTGGTAATGTAAAACTTGAACGCACCTTTTTACCGTTGTGTTCTGCAGGTTTCCATTTAGGCATTGATTTCAATACTCTAATTGCTTCTTTTCCCATGTTGTGCGGATCTGCTCCTGATACTTGAACATCAGTGAAAGAACCATCTTTCTCAACAACGAATTTTAAACGAACAGAAATTTCTTTTTCATTTCCACCAACATCAGGAGCATTGAATTTTCTAATAAAGCTACTAAAAAACGCCTGTAATCCTTCGTTTGGTGCAGCTTTTTGCTGCACAAAACTGTGAACTTTGTTTTCGTCATCCGATTTTTGATCACCTTTACCATCACCTTTAGAGCCCTTTTCTGCTCCACCAGTTTGCTCCCCTTTTGATTTAAAATCTCCGTCTTTGTCTGCATCGCGATTCTCACGCCCAGAAGTCTTTGTGTCATCGAAGTCCTTTTGTGACGTTTTTTGTTCATCTTTTACTTCTTTGTCTTTTTTAACTTCTGTTTCCAAAAACTTCACTTCTTCTTGAACAGATTTTGATGCATCCGCAGGTTTTTCAGGTATCGGTTCTTCCTTAATTTCTTCAACAGGTGGTTCAGGTTCAGGTAAAGGAGGTAATTCAATTTCTGTAACTGACACTTCCTCAACATCTTTTTTTGATGTAAAAGCGTCTCCGAATATTGATTTATATGCAACCGATCCACCAAAAGCCAAACCAATACACACAACACCTAACAACAATGCTAGTAATGTTGTTTTAGGATTTTCCTGACGTAATTTGTAGGCTCCGTAAGCTTTGTTACGACCTTCAAACACAATGTTAGTCCAATCCTTTCCAAATAAATTAATATTAGCCATAGTAGTCTATTTTATTATTTATGCTTATTGCATAACTGCTTTTTCTTCGTCTATCATGTCTTGCAACGCATAAACATCTACACCAGTAATTGCCATTTCATCTAAAATATCAATCATATCAGTATAAGTTGCATCTTCGGTTGCTTTAATTAACACAACGATTCCATTTTTACCCTCATGCCCTTGAGCCCTTAAGTTTGCCATTTTTTGCAAAATAACTTTACGAATCCCCTCTTTTCCGTAAGCTGAATCCGTTGGACCCACTCCTCCAAAAGGATCATTAATCATACCCATATAATATTTTAATTTACGGTCTTTACCAATTAAAATAGTCATGGTTTTCGATTCTTTCGCTTCTTGTGGCTTATCTTTTAACGGATCTTTAATTTTATCCGGCATAGTCAAGTCCATTGACTGTGGTTTAGATAAGGAAGTGGTTAACATAAAGAACGTAATCAATAAGAATGCCAAATCTACCATGGCTGTTAAATCAACCCCTGTGTTTTGCTTTTTACTTCTTACTTTTTTACCGCCTTTTTTGCCTTCGCCACCACCAGTATTTAATTCTGCCATTTCTTTTTAAATTTTAGTGATTAAAAGTCATCAGTTCTTAAACCTGTAACAAGGTAAAAGCGGTTTTGACGTTGTTCTTGTAAAATATTCATTATCTCTTTAATAGTACCAAACTGCTCGTTTGCATCTCCTTTAATAGCAACTTTTAAGAATGATTCTTTACGTTGCCAAGAAGATTCACGCGCATTTCGAACCCAAGAAGATAACTGATTGTTTAAAGAATCTTTATAAGGAACTCCCTTATGAAATTCTTCCTGCATACGATCACTTGGTGATTTAGCCAACAAGGTCTTCATTTCACGAATATCAGCACCAAAATTCTCTAATCCTGCAAAAGCATTTTTTTCAGCTTCTGTGAACTCGATTTGATATTCCTGCCCCATTCTTGTTAAGATATCTTTACGATCCTCTTTACCTGCAATACCAATATAAACGTTTTCTTGACCAACAGTTATTGATAAAATATCATCTGAAGGAATTTTAGTTTCCTTTGTAGATGCAGGCAAATCAACAGGGTGAACTTCTGGTGTTTTTGCTGTAGAGGTTAAAACGAAGAATGTTAGCAATAAGAATGATACATCACACATTGCGGTCATATCAATTCTTGTACTTGATTTTTTCATTTTTGCCATATTCTCTCTTCTTTTTTAACCAGATTTAATCTGGAATTATACACTATTTACGAACTACAATAAATTATTATTTATTGTGTCTTCTGTAAGATTGTGTAATTGCGAATCCAGCTTCATCGATAAAATGTGTTAATTTATCAATTTTAGTTGTGAATACGTTATAGAAAACAATAGCTAATGTAGATGTACCAATACCTGTAGCAGTATTCATTAAGGCTTCAGAGATACCTGTTGCCAATGCAGATGAATCAGGAGAACCAGCCGTAGATAAAGCAGAGAATGCTTTAATCATACCTGTTACTGTACCTAATAAACCTACTAATGTACCAATAGATACTAATGTTGCTAAAATGATCATGTTTTTCTCTAACATTGGCATTTCTAATACAGTAGCTTCTTCAATTTCTTTTTGAATAGTTTCTGTAGCTTTATCAGCATCAAAACCTTCACGTTTAACTTCTTTTAATTTAATTAAGGCTGCTTTTACAACATTTGCAACCGAACCTTTTTGTTTGTCAGAAAGTTCAATAGCTTCGTCAATTTGGTTAGCATTAACTAAAGACTGTACTTTAGCAACATAACCTTTTACATCTCCTGCACCAGCGGCTTTGCTGATAACGATAAATCTTTCGATACCGAATACAATAGTTGTTGTTAATAATCCAATTAATACAGCAATAACCAAACCTCCTTTGTACATCATACCCATTAAGTTACCTGGAAGTGGATCTCCTTTAGGATCTCCGTTCATAAAGTTCGAAGAGTTACCTAATACAAAATCCCAAATAACGTACCCGAATACAAGACATACTAGAATTGTTAGTGCCGCAGCAATGTTAGATAATCCTGAACTACTTGGATTTTTCTCAACTGTTTGTGTCATCTTAATAAAATTTAAATTTAATGTTTACTCAATTTTTAAAATTAGTTTGCTTTCATTGAAGCAAGGCAAATTTAGTTTTTTAGTTGATATAAAAAAATAAAATTTCGCCTGTTATTATTTAAGAATTTAAAATTAACGAAAAAGAAACAATTAATTTACTTTTTAATATTTTTTTATCAAATCCTTAATCATTAAACGTTTCACTTTCATTATTATTGCTTTTAGACTTCAAATATTTCTTAACAATTACTTAACCTGCAGTTTTATTGCATTTTTTTAGTTAAAAGAAGTTTATATCTTTATCAAAAATAGAATTATTGTTTAAATGGATCGAGAAAATTTCACACAAAAAATAAAGGACGGTTATACTTTTAAATCCGACTATATAACGATTGGCGGCGCAATGATTGACAATGAGCCAATTGCAGACCTTTTTATTAATATACCTTTAAAAACACTGAACCGTCACGGCTTAATTGCGGGCGCTACAGGAACGGGTAAAACAAAGACGATTCAGGTATTATCGGAACAATTATCAAACAAAGGCATTCCGGTTTTAATGATGGATATTAAAGGTGATTTCAGCGGAATTGCGCAACAAGGCGTAAAATCTGCTTTTATAGAGGAACGCCATGCAAAAATGAATCTACCTTTTGAACCTAAAGCATTTCCTGTAGAATTACTAACCATTTCTAAACAAAACGGCGTTCGATTACGGGCAACCATTTCTGAATTCGGACCTGTATTGTTATCACGTATTTTAGATTTGAACGATACGCAAAGCGGTGTAATGTCGTTAATTTTTAAATATTGCGACGATCACCAACTGCCTTTGTTAGATTTAAAGGATCTAAAAAAAGTTATTCAGTTTATTACAAATGAAGGTAAAGAAGACATCGAAAAAGAATACGGACGTGTTTCTACAGCATCAACCGGGGCAATTCTGCGGAAATTGATAGAATTAGAACAACAAGATGCCGATTTATTCTTTGGAGAAACATCATTCGATATTAAAGATTTAATGCGAATCGACGAAAACGGTAAAGCTTTTGTAAATATTTTACGTTTAAACGATATACAAGATAAACCAAAATTGTTTTCTACTTTTATGTTGTGTCTTTTGGCAGAAGTTTACAATACCATGCCTGAACAAGGCGACAGCGGACAGCCGGAACTGGTTATTTTTATTGACGAAGCCCATTTAATCTTTAAAGAAGCAAGCAAAGAACTTTTAGATCAAATTGAAACCATTGTAAAACTGATTCGATCTAAAGGAATTGGACTGTATTTTATCACACAAAATCCAACCGATGTGCCCGACGGTGTTTTGGCTCAATTAGGATTGAAAATTCAGCATGCCTTACGTGCTTTCACTGATAAAGATCGAAAAGCTATTAAACTGGCATCGGAAAATTTCCCTACAACCGAGTTCTACAAAACCAACGAAATTATTACACAGCTTGGTACAGGTGAAGCTTTGGTAACAGTTTTAAACGAAAAAGGAATCCCAACACCTTTGGCCGTTTGTATGATGCAGGCACCAATGAGCCGAATGGATGTTTTATCGACTACTGAAATTGACGAACTGATACAGAAATCGAGCTTAAAAAACAAATACAATAATGTGGTTGACCGTGAAAGTGCTTACGAAATTTTGAATCGTAAACTAGCTACCGAAAAACCAACAGAAACTGCAGTTGTTAAAGAATCGAAAAACAGTGTAGCACCAAAGAAAAAAGAAGAAAGTTATTTTACCAAACAGGTTATTAAAGTTTTAACCAGCGCAACATTTATACGTGGAGCATTTGGTGTACTTACCAAGATATTTAAAAAGTAATATAAAGCAAAAAGCAGACTATATGTCTGCTTTATTTTTATCTAACAAATCTAAAATGTGTTTTTCTACTTCTGTTGTTTGCCAGTTTTCATGAATATTTGGCAACTGCATTACATCTTCCATTACTTTTTTCTGCAAATCGCCAATTGCCAAAGCATCTTGGTAAGGGTTTAAGCTAAAAGTAACGCGATCGTACAACGGAAGCCATTTATCTGGATGTTGTTTGGTAAACCAAGCTTCAATTTTTTTCTGCAACAAGAAATCAACATCAGCCGTTTTGGTACTCATTTCAATAAAATTTCGATACGATAATTCGGCAATAGCATCGGCATTCGGCTTTCTTATCTCTTGATATTTTTCAAAAACAGTTTCTATATCGTCTGGAAATTCATCTAACAAATCACTAATTGCGGTAATATCTTCAAAACCGGCATTCATTCCCTGTCCATAAAAAGGAACAATTGCATGAGCAGAATCGCCAATTAACGCCACTTTATCCTTATAAGTCCAAGGATAACACTGCATGGTAACCAGCGAAGATGTTGGGTTTGAAAAATAATCTTCTTTAAGGTTTACAATTAAATTTTTTGTGTCAGAAAAATATTCGTTGAAAAACGCCGTAACTTTCTCATCTGTATTGATTTCCTCAAAAGAATTAGCTCCTTCAAAAGGCATAAACAACGTGCAAGTAAACGATCCATCGTCGTTAGATAAAGCAATCAACATGAATTCGCCACGAGGCCAGATGTGAAATGAATTTGGATCGATTTTATGCGTACCGTCTTCATTAGCAGGAATGGTTAATTCTTTATAGCCGATATTTAGAAAGAACTGCGAATAATTAAACCTGTTTTGACGTTGCATGCGGTGACGGATTCGTGAAAAAGCACCATCGGCACCAAAAATCTGATCGAATTGTCGTTGTTCAAAAGGTCCGTGTTCGTTTTCACCTATATATAAGGTTGCGGTTTCTAAATTTACGTCCCAAATTTTCTGATTGAATTCAAAATTTACGCCGGCTTTTTCCGCAAGATCAATCATCATTCGATTTAATCCGCCACGTGAAATCGAATAAATAGCTTCACCGTTGATGCCGTAAGGCTGAAAAGATAAAGAACCGTCTTTTAAATGAATGGCTCTTTTATCCATTGGAATAGCAATTTTTCTGATTTCGTCGCCAATACCAACTTCATCTAAAGCGTGCCATCCACGAGTAGACATGGCCAAATTTATAGATCTACCTGAAAACTTTACCTTGCGAATGTCTTCACTGCGATCAAAAATAGTTACTTTGTAGTTTTTCTTTTTAAGATAGATACTCAAAAGTGTGCCTACCAAACCAGCACCTGCAATTGCAATATCTTTATTTTTTGTAAGCATGTTATAGCTTTTTGTTTACTTAAATTGTATGTTGATAAAAGTACAAAATTGTGCGGTAGCCACCAAAATTTGCAAAAAATATAAAAGTTAAAGTAGGATTAACATATTTTTTTATTAACTTTAGGATACTAATTTTTAAAACTAGTATGCTATGAGAGATTTAATTTGGCTTATTGCCGTAGTACTAATTATTTTATGGGCTGTGGGATATTTTGGTTTCGCAGACGCCGTAGGAAGTTTTATACACGTTTTATTGGTGTTAGCAGTAATTGCTATTTTATACCGATTAATTACTGGAAACAGACCTTAAAAATAAAAACTCCTAAATTTCTTTAGGAGTTTTTTTATTTATGATTTCTCTATAACCGGAGAAGCATTTACTTTTCTGCTTAAATCTAAAGAGATTGCTGCTTTTTCCATTTTAATTTTTCCTGCCATTGTTTCTACAACCATTGTTGTTTCTGCAAGTTCAGAAATTCTTCCGTGGATACCGGCTTTAGTTACAATCTTATCGCCTACTTTTAAGCTTCCTTCAAATTCTTTTTCTTTTTTAACTCTTGTTTGTTGTGGGCGTATCATTAAAAAATACATAGCTGCCATAATTAAAACAAAAGGTAAAAACTGTTGTATGTTTTCCATTTTAAATTATTCTGTTACGTTTGCTTTTACAGTTAACACTTCGCTACCAGCTTCGGTATTGGTTGTTAATGTTATGTTTTTACTTTGTAAACCTGCACTGTTTGCAGAGAAAACAACTTTCATTTTTGCCGATTTACCTGGTTTGATTGGTTCGGTTGGTTTTTCTGGAACCGTACAACCGCAAGATGCTTTAGCATCGATAATAACTAAATCTACAGTTCCTTCGTTTCTAATTTCGAATTCTACTTCACCTTTAGATCCTTTTTTTAATTCGCCAAAATCGTGTGTTGTTTCGTTGAATGCAATTTTAGGAAAACCTGTTTGTGTACTTGTTGAACTTGTAGTTTCGGTAACACCATTTGTAGTGGTAGCCGTTGTAGTAGTTTCGGTTGTTGTTGAAGCACCATCTTTGATAAGTGACGAAGCGTCTTCTTTTTTATTACAAGCCATTAAGCTTAATGCAGCGAAACCTGCTGCAAACATTAATTTTTTCATAATTATTCGATTAATCCTCTTCCTATTTTGTTTAATTTATTCTCTTCGCGGTATTCTTTAACTAAAGCGTCTAAAATTCCGTTGATAAATATACTGCTTTTTGGGGTTGAATATTCTTTTGCAAGTTCTAAATATTCGTTAATTGTTACTTTTACAGGAATCGATGGAAATTTTTGCAATTCGCAAACGCCTAAATTCAAGATAATAGTATCAATTTCAGCAATACGATCTAATTCCCAATTGCGGGTTTTGTCTTCGTATTCCTTAACAAAAACATCTGCATTCAACGCTGTTTTTCTAAACAACTGCTTTGCAAATTCTTTATCTTCATCATCTTTAAAAACCTTGTTCAGTTTAAAATAGCTGGTTTCGTTCTTTAATCCTTCCAACTGTTTTAGAATAGCTGTGTTTACAACCGGAATATCATCAATCCAAGAAATTTTGTAATCTTCTAAAAACTCGTATATCTTTTCGTTCGGAGCAATAAAATCGGTAAATAATTTAATTAAGAACTCTTTATCTTCTTCAAAAGTATTCACGCCGTTACGCATGTAATGCTTGTATAATTCGCTTGATTTAATTTCTTGCAACAACGTTTTTATGTAGTGATCGTTTACATGAAACTGATTGATATGCAATTCTTCCAGCCAATTATTCAATGTTTCGGAATTACTTAAAATTTGAAGCGCCAAATTATTGACGAACTTTTTATTGGGAGTTTTTTCTTGTGGTGTAGCTAAATGTTTTTGTGCCGATACTTCTAGAAAATTAGTCTCTACTTTCTGCAATTCAATTAATGAAGACAACATTAAAAGATACAGTTCGCGGATGTTTTCTAAACTGTTGAAAAGATATTTTTCATAAACATCTAATTGATCGGATTGGTTTTGAGTCATTGCATATATTGCCTGCAATACTTTTGAACGGATATGACGTCTGTTTACCATGCTACTAAGAACTTGTTTTTATAAAGAAAGCGAAAATCGGAGTGATTTTCGCTTTGCAAAACTAAAAAATTAATTTTAATTTTTATTTATTTTCTTGCTTTTTCTTTTCGATACGCTGCTCTGCCATTTTCATAGCCGCTTGGTTTGGCGTAATGTTTTGTTCTTTTGCTAGATTTAAAATATCTAATGTAGTATTGTAGATATTTTCTGTTCTACGGATTGCTTCGTCTGAACCATATTTAGCAATTTCACCAAAAACATTAATGATTCCACCTGCATTAATTAAGAAATCAGGAGCATAAACAATTCCTTTTTCTTGTAACATTTTACCGTGAACAGCTTCTTCTGCCAACTGATTATTTGCAGCACCTGCAATTACCTGTGCTTTTAATTTGCTGATAGAATCGTTGTTTACCGTAGCACCTAATGCACATGGCGCGTAAATATCAACATCTAAAGAATATAAATCTTCGCCCATGTAAATAGCCGTGTTGTATTTTTTAGCAACTTCTTCAACTCTGTCTTGGCTGATATCTGTAATGGTAACCAAAGCACCTGCGTTTACCAAGTGTTTCACCAATGTTTCACCAACGTTTCCAATTCCCTGAACTAAAACTCTTTTACCATTTAAATCGTCAGATCCGTATTTGAATTTTGTAGCAGCTTTTAATCCCATGTAAACACCGTAAGCTGTAACTGGCGATGGATTTCCAGATCCGCCTAAACTTTCTGAAATACCTGTTACGTGTGGCGTAATTGTATGGATTAAATCCATGTCAGGTGTGGTAGTACCAACATCTTCTGCAGTAATATAACGTCCGCTCAATGAATCTACATATTTTGCAAATGCTTTAATTAATTCAGGATTTTTGTCTTTTTTAGAATCACCAATAATCACCGCTTTTCCACCACCTAAATCTAATCCTGAAATTGCTGATTTATAAGTCATTCCGCGCGATAAACGTAAAACATCGTTCAAAGCCTCCCATTCAGAAGTATAATTCCACATACGCGTACCTCCTAATGCCGGACCTAATACTGTATTATGTATACCAATAATTGCTTTTAAACCAGTATCTTTGTCGTGGCAAAAAACAACTTGTTCGTGATGATCAAAGGAAATCTGACCAAAGACTGGGTCAACTTTTTTTAACTCGTCTGGAGTATATACGTTTGTTGTCATAATTTTAATAATTTGGATAGATTCAAATATAAAACAATTTATTTTATTATTATTTTTTGATTACATTATTATTAAATCAATAAACATATAATCAATTGTTAAAAAAGTTAACAACAAACGCACTGCGTTTTTTAATATTTAAAAGAAATAGAAGATAAGTAATGAAAGAACTTCAAAAACTTAATAAATACTTTATAAAATACAAATACCGCTTTTTACTTGGTATTGTTATTACCATTGCATCGCAGATATTTACTGTTTTTACACCACAGTATATTGGTGATGCTATTACCATTTTACAGCATTTTTTAACAGGCGAAGTAACCGCCGAAACTACAAAACAGGCTTTATGGCACAATATGCTTTTAATTGTTGGCACAACATTACTGGCGGGTTTCCTTACTTTTTTAATGCGTCAGACTATTATTGTAATGTCGCGCCATATAGAATTCGATATTAAAAACGAAATTTACGAGCATTACCAAAAGTTGAGTTTAGACTTTTACAAGCGTCAGCGTACTGGTGACTTAATGAGCCGTATTTCAGAAGATGTTGCCAAAGTGCGTCAATATGTTGGTCCGGCGGTAATGTATTCCATAAACACAATATTCAGAATGGCTGTGGTAATTGTACAAATGTATATTATCTCGCCAACCCTAACATGGTATTCGTTGATTCCGGTTCCATTTTTAGCAATTTTAATGTATAAATTAAGTACCGAAATAAACAACCGAAGCTTTGCTTATCAACAGAATCTATCAAAACTATCTTCTTTTTCGCAAGAAATTTTCTCGGGAATACGCGTAATCAAAGCCTATACTTTAGAAGACAAGCAGAATAAAGCGTACGACGAAGCTACAACAGAGAGTAAAACCAAATTTATGCGTTTAACATACACCAACGCATTAATTGGTCCGCTTATGATTTTCCTAATCGGAATAAGTAACATTTTGGTAATTTACATTGGTGCACGCATGTACATCAACGGTACCATAACCGAAATTGGAGTTATTGCACAGTTTATTTTATACATTAATATGTTAACGTGGCCAATTGCATCGTTAGGTTGGGTATCGTCAATGGTTCAAGAAGCCGATTCATCGCAAAAACGTATCAACGAATTTTTAAATGAAGTTCCATCAATCCAATCAACAACAATAGAAAAGCACGATTTAAAAGGAAAGATCGAATTCAACAATGTTCATTTTATTTACGAAGACACCAAAATTCACGCCTTAAACAACATATCGTTTACCATTAACGAAGGCGAAACAGTTGCATTTTTAGGAAAAACCGGATCGGGAAAATCAACTATATTACAACTTATTTCAAGAATGTACGATGTTTCTTCGGGATCGATTTCTATTGATAATATTGATATTAAAAACTGGAATGTTGAAAATCTGCGCGATCAAATCGCTGTTGTTCCGCAAGATGCTTTTCTTTTTTCGGATACCATAAAAAATAACATTCAGTTTGGTAAAGAAAATGCTTCGCAAGAAGAAATTGAACATTTTGCCAAAATTGCCGATGTTCACAAAAACATTATGCGTTTTGAAAAAGGTTACGAAACTATTTTGGGCGAACGCGGAATTACTTTGTCGGGTGGACAAAAACAGCGTGTTTCCATTGCTCGTGCTTTAATTAAAGATGCTCCCGTTTTGTTGTTAGACGATTGTTTATCTGCCGTTGATACCGAAACCGAAGAACGCATCCTTAATAATTTAAAAGACATTTCGGCTAAAAAAACCACCATTATTGTAACACACCGTGTATCATCTGCTAAAAATGCCGATAAGATTATTATTTTGAACGATGGCGAAATTATAGAGCAAGGCACTCATAATCAACTATTAAACCAAAAAGGGTATTACAACAATTTATATAATAAACAATTAGCGGAAAAAGATGTACTTTAAATTTTGTTTTATAAGATTTTTTTTGGACTTTTGAAGGGATGTAAAAATTTTAACACAACGAAAGGACTATGAGAGACCATGAAATGCTAGAAAAAGAGGAAATTTTTTCGAAAGTATTAAGAGCCGGCAGAAGAACTTACTTTTTTGATGTAAGATCTACAAAAGCAGATGATTACTATGTAACCATTACTGAAAGTAAAAAGTTTACTGAAGAAGACGGATCATTCCACTTCAAAAAGCACAAAATTTACCTTTACAAAGAAGATTTTGTTTCTTTTAAGGAAATCTTAAACGAAATGACTGATTATGTTTTAGACCAAAAAGGTGAAGAGGTTATCTCTGAAAGACATCAAAAAGATTTCAAAAGAGAACTAGCTAACGTTGAAGAAAAAAGCTATACAAACGTAGAATTCGACGATTTTTAATATCGTTTTCATTATAATTAATACCGGCTTTTGTCGGTATTTTTTTTAAACTTATGAAACACTTTTACACGATTATTTTACTTTTAAGCACTATTTTTACATGGGCGCAAAAAAAGTACGAACCCGAAAACATTACATGGAACGGTACAACTTATCCGTATCGTTACCACCACATGGAACAATATTTCAGGTATTATCCAGACAAACGTCCTGTTCCTAATATTGACACGACTATTGTCAATAGAAATTACATTGCGGCTTTTGAAGTAAAGGATAAAAAATTCTTTCTGAACAATATGTACATTACTGGAAGAAATCCTAAAACAAAAGATTTATCGGTACTTGCTGAACTAAACAAAAAAGACGAACCTATGTTTTTAAGCTGGGTAAGCGGTTTGTTTGATATTGGTTTGGGAGCTGAAAAGTTTTTAGCAAACGATTCTTTAGTGCCAATTTATGACAATTACATTGTGTTTGAAGTTCAAAAAGGAAACATTGGCAGAACAGAGACTTTTACTTACAACCAATTAAAGCTTTTTAAAGATTATCAGCACAGGCGATTTAAGGAAACTGAAGATTATAAACGTTTAGTCCGCAGGTTAATCTACAACGGAATGACCGAAGGAGAAGCATCATTACATGTTTACCAGTTTATTTTGTTCTACAGTAAATCGAACTTTTTAAAGAAAACATAAAAAAGCGTTTCAATTTTGAAACGCTTTTTGTTATTATAGAATTTCATAAAAGATTATTGCCAACTGCTGTACAGTACGTAATTATTGCTTATACGATCAATTTCTCCGGCAAAATCAGAAGCGTTTAATTCTTTTACTCTTTTAGCAGGAATTCCTGCATAAATTCCATTTGGCAGTAACTCCATATTCTGAGTAACCACTGCACCAGCACCAACAATAACATTGCTGTGAACAACGCAATTATCCATAACAATTGCACCCATACCAATCAACACATTGTCATGAATAGTACAACCGTGCACAATAGCGTTATGCCCAATAGAAACATTGTTTCCTATTATTGTAGGGTGCTTTTGATACGTACAATGTATCACTGCACCGTCTTGCACGTTTACTTTATTGCCCATCTTAATAAAATGCACATCGCCACGTACCACTGCATTGTACCAAACACTGCATTGGTCGCCCATTTCAACATCGCCTAACAAGGTTGCGTTTTCTGCTATAAAACAGTTATCGGGAAATTTAGGTTCTTTTCCGTTTATAGATTTAATTAAAGCCATATTATAAAATAAAAAAATCCCGATAAATATCGGGATTTTCTGTTAATATTAAAAGTTAACTGACGGGCAGTTACATTTGTAATTACTTTCTTTACATAAGAAGTTAAATCCTAGAGTTAACTGATGAAACCCTCCTTTTGCAAATCCAATTTCTCCAAACTGATGAGAGTAAGTATAACCAACCATTATTTGTTTAAACTTAACCCCTAACAAAGGTGAAACCGAATGATAGTTTTGTTTTTTAACGTCTGCATTATTTTCCATGTATTCAGCGCCTTCAAACATTGTTCTGTAAGAAACTCCTGCAAAGAATTGTCCGTTTGCAAATTCTTTATACATTTTTAAATTCACGTCTAACATTTTTTCTTGTGTTTGTTCAGTATATTGGAACAACACAGATGGTTCCCAAGAAAAACCTTGATCTCTATAAGATCTGTATCCTTTGTTTTTAGCAAAAACATATCCAGCAGAAACAATATACTTACGTAAATTATCACTTTCTATGTCTGAATATATTTCACGATCAGAAGTAATAACGTTTTTAGCTGTTGCGTGTGCATAAAAATCTAAATAATGGTAGGATGCACCAATATCAACATTAAAATAATTGTATTTCAATTCAGCTCCGTTTACAGAAGGATCAAACACTCCATTACCCCATTCAGACTGGTCTAATTGAGAATTAACCATTCCCCCGCTAATACCAAACGAAAGTTTATTTAAATCGTAATCGCTTCGTGAAAAAGTAATATGGTGTGCATATGTTATTTTTGCTCCGGCTTGTTTATGGTATCCATTTCTATCGTTAAATGCTACAAAACCAACCCCGGATCTTTCAGAAATCGCTGTATTAAAGCTGGCGGTTTGCAAAGCAGGTGCATCTTTTTCACCAAACCATTGTTGGCGCGCCGTTAATCGAACTTTTGCACAATTTGCAATACCAGCCATTGAAGGGTGGATAAGATAATAGTTATCTGTTAAATAATCTTGATACACTGCAATTCCTTCTTGCGCGTTACTTACTTGCGACACAAATAATGAAGATATAACAACTACTAAGGATTTAGTAAATATATTCATAAATTCTTTTTTTCTCTTTAGAAATGGTTAACAAATATATATAAAAAGTATAATATTTTATATCATGATAATAAAATATATTCTACAATATCATGAATTCAAATATGTTAATTTTACGTTTAATTTCCAAATATAAATATTCAATTGATATTTCTTTGTTAATTTTGAAAAAAATCTTAAAAAATGTTTAAAATAAATATAAAAGAAACCCAAAACCCAGCTATAATCAAGTTTGAATTCCCTGATTTTATTAGCTATGGATCTAATTTTGAGTTCAAAAACATCGACGACACTGTAAATTCTCCTTTAGCAAGACAGTTATTTTACCTGCCTTTTGTAAAATCGGTTTATGTTTCCGGGAATTTTGTGGCTGTTGAACGCTTTTCTATTGTGGAATGGGCAGATGTGCAAGACGATGTTAAAAAGCAAATTGAAGACTTTGTTACTAACGGCGGAAAAGTTTTAATTGAATCAGAGAAAGAAACTGCCAAAAAGATTCCGGTAACTGTTTATGGCGAAACTACTCCAAACCCAGGCGTTTTAAAATTTGTTGCAAACAAATCGCTTACCAAAACGGCGGTTGAGTTTAAAAACATCGATGAAGCAAAACCATCGCCTTTAGCTGTAGAATTATTCAAACTGCCTTACGTAAAAGAAGTTTTTATTGATGAGAATTACGTTTCGATCACAAAATTCGACAGTTATTCTTGGGATGAAATCACTATTGAAGTCCGAACTTTTATCAAACAATTTATTGAAAACGGTGGAACGGTTATAGATGAATCGCTAATTGTTGAAACTAAGGCTCACGAACAACAACAGGAGCAATACTTTGATAATTTAGATGTAACATCGCAACAAATTATCAATATTTTAGAAGAATATGTAAAACCTGCAGTTCAATCAGACGGTGGAAACATCACTTTTGAAAATTATGATGACGACACAAAACGCGTTACCGTAACACTGAAAGGCGCTTGTAGCGGATGTCCATCATCAACATTTACGCTGAAAAACGGTATCGAAAACATGTTACGCCAAATGCTGCATAATAACGATATTGTTGTTGAGGCTTTAAACGGTTAAAAAATAAGGTTGAGTTTTCTCAACCTTTTCATTTCTAAAATAGTTCTATGCGCAATCAGTTAATCAATTCGTACTCTCCTTATTTGCTTCAGCACGCAGAAAATCCGGTGCATTGGCAACCTTGGAACAATGAAAATATTCAAGAAGCAGAAAGCAAAAACAAGTTGCTTATCATAAGTATTGGTTATGCAGCCTGCCATTGGTGTCATGTTATGGAAAAAGAATGTTTCGAAGATGATGAAGTTGCAGCTGTAATGAATGCTTCGTTTACCAGTTTTAAGATCGATCGGGAAGAATTGCCGGCTGTTGATGCTTATTACATGCAGGCTTTGCAGTTAATGACCAAACAAGGTGGTTGGCCATTAAACATTGTGGCTTTACCGAATGGATTACCAGTTTGGGGTGCAACTTATGTTTCTAAAAGTCAATGGATCGATATTTTGCAACAATTGAATGCATTGTTTGAAGAAGATCCGGAGAAGATGTACGATTATGCAGATAAACTTCAAAACGGTATTGCATTAGCGAATAATACGTTAGAGATTTATCCTAAAGAAACAACAGATTTCAACCTTGATCCGTTGCTTGAAAATTGGAAAAAGAGTTTTGATTTGGAATTGGGAGGATATCAACGCGCACCAAAATTCATGATGCCCACCAATTTAAATTTTCTTTATCAGTATGGATTAATTAATAAAGATACCTTTTTAACCAATTATGTAGAATTAACGCTTACCAAAATGGCTTACGGCGGTTTGTTCGATGTTGTTGAAGGTGGATTTTCAAGATACAGCGTAGATCACAAATGGCATATTCCGCATTTTGAAAAGATGTTGTACGACAACGCACAGCTTTTAGTCACTTACACCAACGCTTATATAGCTACTAAAAATGAACTTTTCAAAGAAGTAGTTCAAAAAACGGTAAGCTTTATATTGAATAATTGGCAGGATTCTTCGGGTGGATTTTACACCGCTTACGATGCCGACAGTCTAAACAGCAACAACAAATTAGAAGAAGGCGCATATTATTTCTGGACGAAAGCTGAACTTGAAAAATTAATCAGCAAAGATGAATGGAAGTTGTTTGCTGATATATTCTCTATTAATTCCGATGGATTTTGGGAAGAAGCAAACGCGTATGTTTTATTTCAAAAAGATGATCTAAAAACCATTGCCAAAAAGCATAATTTCGATTTAGATCAACTTCAGATTCTAAAAGCAAAATGGGAGAATCTTCTTTTGAAAAACCGTGAACAGCGAACAAAACCATTGCTTGATGATAAGATAATTATCTCGTGGAATGCGCAGCTTTTAAGCGGATTTTTAAGCGCACGAAAAATTATTTCTTCAACAGAATTAAATGCTGGAATTGAAAATTTAACAACATTTTTACAGTTTAAAGCATATAAAAATGATAATTTAGGGCACGTTTTTAAAAACAATCAAAATTACATTTCAGGAAATTTAGAAGATTACGCTTTTACAATTAAAGCTTTTTTAGAATTATTCAATGAAACGCAAGATTTTCAGCATTTAAAATTCGCACAAAATCTTACTTTTCAGGCACTTGATTTATTCTTTGATACCGAACAAGGTTTCTTTAAATCTTCTGAAAATGAAACAATTGGTACAGTTTTTGAAATTGAAGACAATGTAATACCTTCTGCAAATGCAATAATGGCAAGAAATCTATTTTATGTAGGTTTTCTTTTTAAAAACGATTATTTCATGCAACTTTCAAAAGAAATGACCTCCCGAATTTTAGGTCGGATCAATTATGCAAGTGCGTATTCAGAATGGTTAATAAACAATCTGATTTTTAAGAATGATTTTGAATATATTGTTTTAAAAGATGTATCGAAAGAAGAATTAACAATAATTAATCAAAAAAATACGTTTAATATAGTTTTAAACAATTCACTAAACGTTCCTGTTTTAAACGACTATAAAAATCAAGACAAAAAATTTCAAATCTGTAATATAAATAGTTGCAGATTAGCAACAAATGAAATTAACAATATTTAAGTATCAACAAATTTTTAATACCAATAAAATGAAAAAAATAATTTTTATACTTTCTTTTGGAATCTTTTCTATAACATCTAATGCACAAATGACATTGCAAAGCGGAGGTGAAGGAACATTAACATTTAGAAAAAGTGCTGACTTTAATGATGCAGCCGTAGCTGGTTCAAGATACTTGTCTGAACAATACCAAAATACTAAAGTAAATAAAGGAACACAAAGTTTCTTAGTTCGTTATAATGCCTACAACGACATAATGGAATATAAAAATGGTAGTGATATTTTAGAATTAGTCAAAGATAAAAACACACATTTTGAATTCCAAGATGGATCAGTTTATGAATTATTCAAATACGATTTAAACGGCAAATCATTAGAGCGTTACCACAGAGTTTTAGTTAGTAACAAAAACGCAACGATATCAAAATATCAAAGCATCAAATTAATTCCTGCTACTAAAGCTTCAAATAGTTATGAAAGTGATAAACAAGCTACTTATAAAGAAAACGAAGAAATTTATTTTATAACTTACAATAATCAAACATTTGAATTTGATGGTAAGCAAAAATCTTTAGAGAAAATTATTCCAGGTAAAAGTGATGCAATTAAAGCATTTTATAAAGAAAATAAAATTAAAGAAAATGATAGCGATATGATTAAGCTAGGAAATTTTTTAGCGACTATCTAATAACAAAAAGACTCCGATTTGGAGTCTTTTATTTTTTTGTGGTAAGCATAAAATCTTTTAAATAATACGGCTCAAAATAAGCCACGTCTTCAAAAGTGTTTTCTACATATTTTTTATAAGATATTCTACTCATTTCATTTGCCGATGGATAGATAACATCTTCATGAAAATTAAATTTATCATCTGTTAAAACAGTTTTACACTTTAGGGCTCCATCACCTATTAAATGAACATCTTCAGTTATATCAGCAAAAGAAGTTTCATCAACGATTAAGGCTTCGGCAACTGATAAAGGCGAATATTCTTTACTAAACATTTGAGTAAAAACTTCCATTCTTCTGGCATCAATCATTGGAACGACAATTCCTGAATTTACAGATATCTTTTCAGCCAAAACAGCCAATGTATCAACAGCAATTAAAGGAATGTTTAAGGCATAACAAAGACCCTTTGCAGCCGAAACACCAATGCGTAAGCCTGTGTAAGATCCTGGACCTTTGCTAACAGCAACTGAGTTTAAATTTTCTAACGAAATTCCTTCCGAACTTAAAACTTCTTTTATAAAAAGATGCAGTTTTTCAGCATGACTAAATTGCTCTTCGCTCACCTCTTTAATTACAACAGTTTGTCCGTTTTTACTTAAACTTACCGAACAGTTCTTTGTAGCCGTTTCAATATTTAAAATATAAGTCATCAAGCTAAACTTTATTCTTCTTTTTACCTTTCATTATTCGGAAAATAACAATTCCGCCAACCAGCAACAATAAATAAGGAAATGCCATTAAATAGACAATTCCATCGTTTACAGCTCCAGCCTGCATTCCGGTTTCTTCGGTTTCTAACGCTGCACGACACATGGCACATTGAGCGAATCCTTCAATAGAAAAAAGAAGAAAGAAAACAGAAAACAGATAGTATGTTTTTTTAGTGAACATAATACGGAGAGATCATTAAATAAACAATAACGCCGGTTACAGCTACATACAACCACATTGGATACGTAATGCGTGCCAGCTTTTTATGACGTTGGTACGAGCCCGAAATTCCGCGAACAAATGTTACCAATACAAACGGAATAATAATGATTGATAATAAAATGTGGGTTATCAATATAAAAAAGTAGATGTAACGAACTGCGCCTTCGCCTCCGAATTTAGTTTCAACCGATGTCATGTGATATGCAACATACATAGCTAAAAACGCTACCGAACATGCAATACAAATCTTAATTAATCGTTCGTGTAATGCTTGGTTTCCTTTTTTGATTGCCCTAACTGCCGAGAACAACAATATTGCCGTTAAACCGTTAATTGCAGCGTAAATTGGAGGTAGAAACGAAAGTGGTTTAACATCGTAACCTAAATCGTGCAGGTTTACACTAAATAATATGGCTACAACAACTGGTATTGCTATTGATAAAATCCAAATCCAGATGCTGTATTTTTTTTCAGTTTGTATATGATCCATTACTCTTTAATTAATTGTTGAATATCTTCGCGAAGCATTTGCACACCTTCTTCTGTAGTTCCATCGTAATATATAATCGGATAATCCATGTTTTCCATATTACGTGAACGGATTTTTCCTTTTTTATCGATCAAAGCAAACAAGCCTGAATGTTCAAAACCACCCGGAGCATCATCATTCTTACCAACATACATATTGAATTTTTTAGCTAAAGCGAAAATAGCATCTTCAGATCCCGTTAAAAAATGCCAGTTGTTCATGGTTACCTTCAAAAATTTTGCGTGTTCTTTTAAATGTTCCGGTGTATCGGTTTCAGGATCGATCGTGATGGAAGCAATTGCAAAACGATCATCTTTTCCAAATTCGCCTTGAAGCTTGACCATGTTTTCATTCATCACCGGACAAATTGTAGGACAAGTGCTAAAGAAAAATTCAACCAAATGAACTTTCCCTTCATAATCGGCATTTGTAATGGTTTTGTTATCTTGATTGGTAAACGAAAAAGCAGGTGCTCTACCAATTTCTTTCAGTTCTCTGCGATTTGCTACATTTAACCGATCACTTTCTACTACCGAAGCACTTTTAAACCGATCTACAATTTTTGGAACAAAATAGATTCCGAAAATCAAAACGATCAGCGAAATCCAGATGTATGAATAATTTTTTTTCATTACTAATTTGTTATGTTGTCTTTATTGTTGTTCTTCTTAAGTGCCAAACGATATTCTGCCAGAATCACCTTTACATCGTCTGCCATTTCGTTATGAAGATCGGCTGCAGAAATAGTGTTGTATCCTTCACGATACTCGTCTTCTCCTTTTTTGTTCTTGCCTTTTCTACCGCGAAGATTTAGTTCTTTATCGATGATATAAACGTTAGATGTACCAAATTTTGAATCTAAATTCCCAACCAAATTCAGCTTTTTAAAGTACTCTTGAATTTCGTTTTCAGTTGCCATTACGTAATACCAATGTTTTAAATCGATATTAACGCTTAACTGCTGATTCAAATTATTGATCTCCTCTTCGGTTCCTTTCGGAGCAATCATAATCACCTGAAAATCGACAAAGTCTTTATTCTTATCGTAAATTTTATGAGCTAGGTTAGTTATGTTTCCTTCAACATATTTAATATCGTTCCCTGCAAAACCTAAAATGGTAATTTTATTTTTCATTTCAACAGGATTTCCCGAAAGTGGTTCCCAGCTTGTAGAAAGTTCAGGGATTTTTTCTGTAACAACGGGTAGTTTTATAAAAGAGTTTACACCCGAGGCAAAAAACAGGTAAGCAACAACGGGCACTACAAAAAGAGCGACCAAAAGCAGTACTTTTTTCATTATAAAAAGTTTTTACAAAAATAAAAAAAGGCGGTGTAATTACCGCCTTTTTAACTCTTATTTATGGATTAAAATATCCATCTCATTGATGATGTTTTAAATACATCGTGAATATATTCTCCTTCAATTAACAACAAACAAACTAGGTAAGCTATTAAGAATACCATTGGTGCTACAATTGACCAGCGGAATGATGCTTTTTCGCCTTCTAGGTGCATAAACGCCCACATAATGTAGTAAGCTTTTACGATTGTTAAGATGATGAATATCCAGTTTAAGAAACTTAAGCTAAATAATTCGTTATGAAATAAAGCATCTGGTTTTAAAATACCCAAGATAACTTCAACTATAGTAAGTACAGATAAATAAATGAATACCTGCCAAATTCTTTTTGTATTTGATGCGTGTGCTCCCATTTTTTTAATTTTTAATAGATTATACTAAATAGAAGAATGTAAATACAAACACCCATACTAAATCTACAAAGTGCCAGTATAATCCAACTTTTTCAACCATTTCGTAAGTTCTTCTTTTTTCGTAAGTACCTAACAACACATTAAAGAAAATAATGATGTTTAACAATACCCCTACAGAAACGTGGAATCCGTGGAAACCTGTAATGAAGAAGAATAAATCTCCGAAACTTTTGTGACCGTATTCGTTACGAACCAAGTTTGCACCTTCTACCACAAATTTAAAATCGTTTGCACGCTTTAAAGTTTGTTCGCGGTTTAAAGTTATTTTCTCGTGTTTGTTACCAGGAACAGTATGTTGTGTTCTGATTAAAACATCTGGATTTTTCTCTAATCCAGCTTTAACCTGGCTTAAAGAAACAGAAGTATTGCTACCGCCTGACATTCCCCAAACACCTTTGTTTTTTGTTAAAGCAGCATCTTCTCTTGCCATTGTAGTATCAGCAAAATCTGCCAACGCCAAACGTTTACCGTCTTTATCAACAAACTGTAGTATTTCACCACCTCTTGTTTCAACAGCACCGTAAGTACCTGTAATAAAGTTTTTCCACTCCCAAGCCTGTGATCCAACGAAAACAAGACCACCAACAATGGTTAATAACATATAAGTTGCCACTTTCTTTTTCTTCATCTGATGACCAGCGTCTACCGCCAATACCATCGTTACCGATGAAAAGATCAAGATAAATGTCATTAATGCTACGTAATACATTGGTGCATCTGTACCATGCATAAACGGAAAGTGATTAAAAACCTCATCGGCAATTGGCCAAGAGTCCATAAATTTAAATCTTGTAAATCCATACGCAGCAAGAAATCCTGCAAAAGTTAATGAATCTGACAAGATAAAAAACCACATCATCATTTTCCCATAGCTCGCTCCAAGAGGATGAATATCTTCCCCACCTTCCCAGATTTTTTCTTTAGTCGCTGCTGTAGTAACTGTCGCTCCCATAAAAAGTTTAAGTGTTAAAAAGTTCCCAAATTTACATCTTTTTTCTTTTAAAGAAAAGTAAAAAGACTATTTGTAAAAAGTAAAAAATAAAAACAAATACAACCACAAGAAACCTAAAAAGTGCCAAAACATCACACTTAACTCAATTCCAAGGGTTTGAGATGCATTATATTTTTGTTTATAATGATTATAAATTACAATTAATAATGAAATTAATCCGCCTGCCAAATGGGCAATGTGTACTAAAACCACCACATACAAAAATGATGTTGTTATGGTACTTTGACTACCCGTAAAAAAATATCCTGCTTCGATTACCTGATTGAATCCTTGAAACTGTAATGCTACGAACGATAAACCTAAAATCAACGTGGCACCCAACATGGCACTTGTTAAAGATCGGTTGTTTTTTTCGATAGCTTTTTTAGCCATGTGAAATGTAACACTGCTTAAAACAATTACCAAAGTACTCCATAAAAAAGCCTGTGGCAAATCGAAATCTTTTAACCAGTCCGGACGGTTTTTACTGATTACATAAGCACTTGTTAAGCCCGCAAAAATCATTACGATACTTCCCATTGCAAAAATAAGCATGGTTTTGTAAGCCTTTGCTTTCTGCATTTGTTCTCTGTTAATCTCTTCAATATTCATTATCGCAGGAATTTATCTAAAATAAAAATTATCTGAATTAAAGTAATATATGTTACGCTTATCAACATTAATGTTTTTGCCGATTTATCGGTCTGTTTTCTATACAACTGCACGCCGCCATACAACATCCACAAACCTGTTGCCAACACCAATACTGCTGCAACTGGCGATAAGTACAATCTGCCGGTATAACCTGTTGCCGGTAATAACGACGCAATGATTAACCAAACGCAATATAAAATAACCTGTAATGCTGTTTTTTTATCTTTTTTACGCGTTGGCAATAAATAGAATCCGCCCTTTTGATAGTCGTTAAATAAGAACCAACCTAATGCCCAGAAATGAGGAAACTGCCAGAAAAACTGAATCAGGAAAAGTGTTCCAGCTTCGATACCAAATTGATCGGTATGTGCAACCCAACCCAACATAAAAGGAATGGCTCCGGGAAAAGCACCTACAAAAACAGCCAACGGTGTTAACGGTTTTAAAGGCGTATAAACGCTTGTATATAAAAAGATGGAAATAGCGCCGAACATTGCCGTTTTAGGACTAACAATGTAAAGAATGATCAAACCAACAACCGTTAAAGCAGATGCTAAAACAAACGCGGTATTTTTTGACATTCTTCCAGATGAAATTGGTCGATTTTTTGTTCGATCCATTTTTGCATCCAAATCTTTTTCAATGATCTGATTAAATGCGTTTGATGCGCCCACCATACAATATCCACCAACTGCAAGCATCATCAGTTTCATAAAATCGATCTGCTGCCAGTCTTCCACCGCCAAAAGATATCCTGCCAAAGTAGAAAAAACCACACTGAAGGCTAACCCCGCTTTGGTTATACTTTTAAATTCTGATAGCGCTGAAACTTTTATTGTTGATGAAGTTGTTTCCAAAATAACTTATTTGCTGGTGAAATTTGGTTTGCAAATATACTTTAAAAAAAATCTTAAAACTAACTATTTACGCTTTTAAAGTGTTAAACAAAACCGAAAAAAGGTTCACAGAAGTTCTGTTTCAGCAATAATTTCGTTTTGTGCAGATGTACCAATACGCTTTACGCCCATTTCAAGATAAAACAAGACTTCAGCCAAGTTTTTTATTCCGCCCGATGCTTTTACAGATAGAGGTGTGGCATTTTCTAACATCAAGGTAATGGCGTTTGGTGTGGCACCGTTTGGTTGATTATCATTTGTTTTATAAAAACCAGTAGATGATTTCACGAATACGTTTGCGTAATCTGTTTCTTTAAAATTTCGAATGACCACATTTTTTATTAATGTCGTAATCTGAATAATTTCTTTGTTCGATAACGCTGCGGTTTCAATAATCCATTTTACGGTTTTGTGTTGCTGCAAGCACAACATAGTACATTCTTTTACCTGATTTTGGACCAATGCGAATTCTCCATTTTTAAACGCCTCATAATCTATTACAAAATCCAGATCATCTGCACCGTTATCAATTGCCAGTTGTGCTTGCAATAATTTTTCTTCTGAACTTGCCGTTCCTTCGGGAAAATCAATAACTGTTCCAACCAAAACCTTGCTTTTATTTTTTATAAGATACTGTTTAGCGGTTGCAACATATTCCGGACGAATCATTACGCATTTGTATTTATGTTTTACAGCATTTTGCAGTAACTCTTCAATAATAGCATCATTTTCTAATTTAGAAATATTTGCCTGTTCGGGTGTTTTAAGATAAGTAGCGTCTAAAAAATCGTTTACATTCTTCATGTTACTAAAATAAAAAAACCTCACGAATTGTGAGGTTTAAATTTTGTATATATTAAATAAACGGTGGTTCCGAATAAAACGCCCAAGGTGTTACAAAGTACATCTAACCATTCAAACGAACGTTGTGTTGGCAGTATATCCTGTAAAAACTCGACCATCAGTCCAAATAAAATCAAACCAAAAACAATTAAGGTCAGATTTAATTTAAAGGTGGAAGCTTTTTTATTCAGCAACGCCCAAGACCATAAAAAAGACGATGTTGTATAAAATATAAAATGAACAACTTTATCTAAATTAGGAATGCGTATTTTTTGAACTTCGTTGATGTTTGATAAATTTATCAAACAGAAAATCAATATTAAAACATTCCAACTTATGGCAATAAGCTTTTTATTAAGCACCTATTAATTCTTTATATTGATCAGCTGTTAATAAAGCATCAACCTGTGCAGTATCGGCAACTTTAACTTTAATCATCCAACCTGCAGCATAAGGATCGGTGTTAACCAATTCTGGTTCTGTTTCCAAGTTTTCGTTAAATTCTACCACTTCGCCAGAAACAGGTAAAAATAAATCAGATACCGTTTTTACAGCTTCAACTGTTCCAAAAACCTCATCCTGATCTAACGTTTGGTCAAGCGTTTCCACTTCCACATAAACGATATCTCCTAATTCTTTCTGTGCAAAATCGGTAATTCCAACCGTTGCAATGTCGCCTTCTAAACTAACCCACTCGTGGTCTTTTGTATACTTTAAATTAGCTGGTATATTCATTGTTTATTATTTTAAAAGCAAATGTATAACTTTATTGATGATTGAAAAATTTTTAATGTTTAATTTCCGAAATTATATCGTAAAGTAATTCCCGAACGCAAGTTTGTAATTGGATACATGGTTGAAATTACCGCTTTACTAAACATGTGTTCGTAATAAAAACGTGCGGTAAAATTCTTACTAAAATCATATTCGGCACTTACCTTAATGTTTTTAATATCCTGCCCTGCCCCAATCTGGTTGTTGTTATAATCTAAATAACGAATAAGTGTTTGGTTTCGGCGCCATGAAAATTCGGTTACAAAACGCATATCGCTTATAATTCTGCCGCCGTTGGCAACGCCTTCAAAATTAGTGGTAAAACCAACATCTTTAATAATAAAACCTAACTTAAAGTTGTATTCGCTACCTTGCACTTCGGTTAATAAGTTATTATCAAAACTCATAGACAACATTCTGTCTTTATTTATTCCGAAACCAAAATCGAGACCAGACTTTGTTAAGAAATCAATACGCATCAATGGACTAAAACTCTCTGTCATGGTAATATTACTCACCACATTTTTAGCAGGATAATTTCCACCGGCATTTAACGCATTCGGGTTTTCCAGATATTCATAATTAGTCTGGAAATTATTTACAGAATATCCTGAAACATATTTATGCGATAAAGTAACCCTTGTAAAAGTATTTTTAAACCAGCCCAATTTAGCCAGTCCGTTATACCTTAATTCCCAGTTTGGCAACGGAATACTTCTTAGGAAGCCGTTGTCTTGTTTTGATATATCTCTACCCGAATATGCCGCCAGGAACGAAGGCATTAATACTTCTTGATTTGTTCTACTGTAACCAACAGGATAGCCATATTCATCGATATTTGCAGGATCAGATAAATCGATACCGCGTTCTGCAGCTAAACGATTTGCTACTACTATTCTATTCGCTTTAAATTGTTCAAAAGCAGCCGATCCGTTAACATCGCTTCTACCAAATGCCGTTCCGATCATGATGTTCGATGTTTGAAACATTCCGTATTCGTAAGGCGAACGCGAATTATACATTCCATCTACCACATCATATTGCTCAGACATGTTTGAACTATATTGCTTTCTGGCATCAATCGTAAGAGTTAAATCAGTCACAGGACGAGCTTCTGCTCTGAACGATAAATTCTGGGTATGCATACGGCTGAACTCTTGGTTGAATTCCGGATAGTACGTTAACCAACCTTTACGAGCGGCATCATAACGAACATCTTCTTGCGAACCAAATACATAACCCAATGTAGGGCGCGATGTTCCGAAAAAGCCTAAACCACCTAAATAACCCGGCAATACCGTACCATTAGATTCTTCGTAAGTTACACTTGCAGTTTTAACCATGGTAACTACATTAATAAGGGCATCTAAAGCAGCCGAACCTTTTTCTTCTTGCTCTTTTTTCTCTTTATCGGTCAACTCTTTATTGCGTTCTACTTTCTCTCCAGGTTTTGGTTTTTGAGAAAGAGATGCTGCTGCTTTTTTAGGATTTTGTTTACTTGTTACCAAGCCTAAATATTTATACAGCACATCCATCTGTACACTGGTATTTAAACTATGTCTGTTTGCATTTTGAATGGTGTTACCCAGCTGGTAATTTACACCTTCGTATTCAACACTTGAAAAAGCATCGGTAGCACGTTGCCAACTGTAATCGCCCGTATATGAATAATCACTGTTAATAAAAGCTAAAAATGGAATTTTATCAAAAGGCAATTTATAGTTTAACTGTAACGTTTGCATGCGCATATTAGGCGTTCCTTGATCAAAATAACCATCCCAGATTCCCAGAGAATTATCTACAAAACGGTTTTCATCCATAAAATTACGAACCACATTATTGTTAGATGCCGTGTAATTAACAGTTAAGCTTTTTGTCAGGTTAAAATTAAGCCCGTAGTTGTAATTAAAGAAATAATTTCTTCGATACAACGGTTGAATTTCGATACCTTCAACATCAATCATTCTGTATTTCTGCTGGTTGTATTGGCGTAATACATCAGAATGAAAAGTTACGTTTGTTGGCAACAAGTTCAAATTAAAATCGGTTATCAATTTTAAATAGCGGTTCTTTTTTAAACCTTCCGCTTTTTTAAACGGTTCGATATTCCAAGGTTTGAATGAATATGAATAATCTACAGACGAACGTGCCTGCTGATCTAACATTTGTTCTACTTCAAAATTGTGCTGCTCTACCTGATTGAACGAATGTGAAAGCGTTAAATTTTCTACATCGTAAAAACGCTGTTTCTGGTTTGGACTGCGTTGTTTGTTTACCCCAATAAAGTTGATACTTGTACGTTTGGTATATTCTATGGCACGATCTTTAATCTGCTTACGTTCATCGGCACTTTGTGCTTCGTCCATTTTTGTTTTTAAACGAACATCCGGATCATTTGGATCGTATTCAGGCGTGATTTTTTCTTCGGCAATAGAATAACTAAAAGGAATATTCAGATTCCATTTCTTAGGTAATACCTGATGTGCATTAACTGCAGTAGTTACATTGTAATTAAAAATATCTTCTCGACTACGTTCTTGCGGACCTTGTTCTAACGAACCAAAGCCCATAGTTTGTTTGTTAACCGTTGCCGTTACCGCAGCAAAATCAGCCACTTTAGCATCTACTGTTGCAACAGCTGCCCAACCGCCTTTATTGGTCATGTCGGACATACGCAGCTCGTTAAACCAAACTTCCCCGCGAATATCTCTTGGCGATTGTGGCGAATCCTGATAAAGAACTCTAGTATTATTTCGAACCCCAATCATAATGGTTCTTAACATTCCAAAGTTCGGATTTCCTTTTACACCAATTCGAAGTTTGTTGATTTTACTTGCCAATTCCGGCGCCAGTTCGTCTTCGTTTTTAAAATAGATAAAATTAGGATCTTGATTTTGATCACGGTTACGCATCAGCTTCAGCTTGGTAAGCAATTCTAATTGTAATTCGATTTCATTGGCTAACGGCCAAATTTCTTCTGAAATAGTTCTACCCCATTCTGTGGTTTTCAATGGAATTTCCACCTGATAGAAGTTGTTTGTAAAATCGTTACCAAAACGAATGAATGCTACCATTTCATCATCCTTCAACCTAGAAGCGTCTGTAGCACTTTCTAATGCTTCGGCGTGTAAAAACATACGCAGTTTTTTGTACTGACGCATATCAATATTCCCTACATTTTTAAATACTGCTCTTGAATCATCAGGTTCTAAACCATCAGGAGTAACTGTAGAATTTGCTTTATAAACTCGTAACGATAATGCCTGTTCGTTTTGGTTGATGATGGTATTATTCTGATTTACGCGTTCGCGGTTAATACCCGGAGGCAACACATAAGGTATCGGCGTACGCGAATAGTTGTTTAATATATTCAAGGTAGTAACATCGAAACCAGTGTTGGTTCCCTGCACTACAACATTAGGATCTTCAACTAAATTATCGGTATATCTTCTCCAATCGCTTCGAACCAAATTCAAAGTCGCAAAACGCAACGTTACTTCTTCAGAGAAACCTGTAAGGAACATACGCATAAAACGTACCGACTGTAAATCTGAAATGGCCCCAACAGCGTATTCCTGACTTGCGATAATAGGCACTTTATACTGTACCCATTTAACCGGCGTTGTGTTACCGTTTAAAAACTTTTCGGTAGTTGTACGAACGTCAACCACATAATTTTCACCGATTACCGGATTTGAATTTACATTAATTTCGTACTGATAATACGCATTAATGGTGTTCATGGTATTGTCGTTATCAATATCTTCTACATCGGGTAAATTGGTACTACCTCTATTTGTATCCGAAAACTGAATCGGCGTATTGCCTTGTAAACCATTGTAATTTTTATAGCGCGAAATAATATCGCCTTGCGCTGTTAAGAAAAACTCGTAATTATCGGCAGCTGGATCTGCCATGCCAGCAAACTGCGTAAACTTGGCTTTTTCTTCCTCATCGTTTAATCCGTCTAAACCAACATCCTGATAAATACGGTTATTAGCATCGGTATCAAAAGCATAAATTAAAGCGGTTGATGCAGGAACTTTACCCCAAACCGAACTAATCGTTGGTGCATTTGTTCCAGGCGTTGGCAAACCGTTTTCGTACTGCTTCATACCATCTTGCAAAATATCTTCTGAAATGTATCCCAAGTTAAAATAAACCTTACCGGTATTTGCAGTACTTGTAACATCGCCCGCATTTCCTGTATAAGGATCCATCATCCAAAACTCTATATATTCCACATTCGCCTGTTCGAAATTGGTAGAAGCGATAGAACGCATAATACCTGCCCAGTTTTGTTGTGGATTTGGCAATTCATTACCGTTTAAAAACTGTGGGTTAAAGTTGTAAGGTCCGCGTTCTTTAGGGTAATAAGTTAAGTTCAACGGATTTACTGTTAACAACTCACCTTGCGCCACATCCATTGTAGGGAATAATTCTTCTTTATTGATACGGCGGGTTTTGTTCGATGAAATCATGGCATCGGTAACACTGTCTGGACGACGATACGGACTGTAAAAAATTTGATCGATGTTGTACCACGACATTTTTGCACGACGATAGCCCGACTGTAAATCGGTAAAATTCTCTCCGAAACCAACCGGCACCGATGATAAAAACCACATGGTAGGATTTAATACATCGATGTTACTTTGCGTTCCTTCGAAATTTTCAATGAAAGAAGTTGCTTCGCCATTAAGTCGATCCATTTTAGATGCACCTGGTTTCAAATAAGCAAATTCTCCTTTAAAAGTTAAGGTTGACATTACATCGGTATCGATATTTGGCAACTTGTTCACCCAACGTGTTAAGAAAGGTAAATCGGTAGAATAATTGGCATTGAAACCGTAAATAGTGTTGTTTACAGATTCTTCGCCATAGTTTGATTTTACGGTTAAAGGTTGTTCTGTTAATCGTAAATAGGTTGCTCCTAAAATTAATTTATCGTTTACCTGATGATCAACATGTACCCCGAAAAAGTTTCTACGGTTTTGAGAGAACATTGAATTTTCTTCCACAGAAATTTCAATAGGTGTGTTACTTTCTCGTAAGCCTGGATCTAAAATATTAACCATTCCACGCTGGTAATCTACCGTATAGTCAGAACCTTCTAACAACGTTCTTCCGCCGGCAGTAACCACAACTGATCCCTGTGCAATGTTAAATCCACCAATAGCAATACCATCACCACCCGAACTGCTAGACTTTCCTTTTAACTGAAATTTATTTTTTTCGCTTTCCTGTAATGCTTTAGTGTACGTATTACGGTATAAATTTTTGTAAACGTATTTTTTCTGGTTAGGGTTATAACTTGCATCAACTTCATAATTCTCTGTTGTTCCGCCAGAAAGTTTCTTGAATAAGTGCTCCCCGAAAGGTTCAACCGTTGTAAAAATAACGCGTCCGTTTTCCTCGTCGATCGTTATACCTTCAAACTTATTGGTATTTTGTAAAGCAGTGTTGTTATTTCCATAACCGCCCTGATTGTTATTATTGTTATTTGAAGGATTATTACTTGTTGGACTGTTCGCAATATAATCGAACCAACCATCACCGCCAGCTTGCGGATCATCGGTAGAATTTAATCTATCTAAATTAAAAACATTCAGTAACGGCGTATTTGCAACATCTGCCGGCAATGTAGTTCCCGCAACCGGAGAAATATAATTTAACGGAGAAGGATCGGTGTACATGATGTTTAAACGGAAGCCTTCTTTTTCGATAAAACTTGTATTTGGAATTTTATACATGTTTTTCATCATTAAATCCCAAACAGGTTCGTCTACCGATGCCAAAGTACTCTTCAACATTTTTAAAACCAAACTCTGCGTTGTCGGGATATCCTGATTGTTTCCATCCTGACCAATTACGGTAGCATCTACCCCATCGGTACCAAATTCTCCAACTTTATAAACTTTTCCACCAATGGTATATTCAAACGCTACAGCCAAAACTTCATCGTTATTCAAAGGCTGCTGTAAGGTAATGTATCCCAACTGCGGGTGAAACTTAAATTCGTTCCCAACTAATTTGCGGGCATTTTCTAATTTCACGTAATCGCGACCTTCGGTCACCGGAATATTAAAACCTGCCTGTGCAGTATTGATCTGACGGATGCCTTCGTTTAAAAAATTGGTACCAATTGCTCCCGGGTTGAACTGGTTGTTTTTATTATCAACCGGTGCATTAATTTGTGAAGTTCCAAAGAATGTAGGGTTTGCGGTTACATCTAACCCAATGATACGATCGGTACTTGCGTTGCTTAATCGTGCCTCACCTAAATCTTGAAGCGCGATAATATTACGCATGTTATTGTTTGTTTGCCCAACACGATTTTGACGGTTGGTTACCCAAACTTCCACACGGGTAATACGCACACGGCTGTCGATATACGGATAATTTCTTAAGGCATTATCGTACTGATATCTAAAAAATTGCGATAAAAAGAAATTTCGGTTTTGCTCATATTCCAAAGCAAACATTTCAAAGTTTTGAACCGTTCCGCCACCTTCGGCTACAATAGTTCTACGTTCTGATGTTTGTTTAGAAACTACTCCGGTAATTGTTGTACGCCCAAACTGCAACTTGGTTTTTATACCAAAAAGATTTTGCGCACCACGAACCAGCGAGTTGTTTACAGGCATGCTTACGTTACCAACTTCGATCCCTTGAAGAATAGCATCTTCGTCTGGTTCGTAGTTTAACTTCAACATTTGCTTTTGAAAATCTAATGTTGACTGGTTGTTAAAGTTGATATCGGTATTTAAACGCGTACCTACTTTTCCCTGTAAACTTAAATTAATACGCTGGTTAAAATCTAACGCAAACGTACGACGGTTTCTTGGCGATATGATCGGGTTATCTTGCTTTGTAAATCGAACCCCTAAATCTAATTCTACGTTACCACTTGGCTTAACATCAATAGTATTTCCGCCGAAAATGGTTTCAAAAAGTTTAGAATTTACATAATATCCCGGCAATAAATCTTTCTTTTCATCTTCCGTTAAACGGTCTTCGGCTGCTGCCAATCGTTTTGCGTAATATTCACGCATGGCTGCTTTCAGTAAAATATCCTCATATTCTTTACGGGTTAAAACCATAGGATATTCTAAATTGTACTCGTTGTTAGTAACGGTGTACAAGTATTTGTCTGAAACCGGATCGTAGGTGTACATTTTCATGATACTGTCTACATCTTTCAAAGAAATGGCACCGCGCATAATTACGGTTTCTTCGTCGGTTTCTTCAATTTGTGCCAAAGCAGGTGCGGCGTTACCCAAAAAGATAACAACCAAAAAGTATTTTAAATAAATGTATATACGTGAAGATGCTCTCAAAATCTTACAACCCTTTTAATGCCAATTTAATAATTTGCTCCACAGTAGCTTCCGGATTTTGCTCTACGATTTTTTTGACTACTTTTTCGGTAGCTTTTCGTACAAAACCAAGAACTTCTAAAGCAGATAACGCTTCTTCTGCATTTGTATTGTTTACAGGTACAGATAAATCTTCTAATCCGTACAATTTCAGCACTTTTTCCTGTAAATCCAATATAATGCGTTGTGCCGTTTTTAGTCCGATACCCTTTATAGACTGTATTGTTTTTAAATCGTTTGATGCAATTGCATTTATAAGATCTTTAGGCGTAACGTACGAAAGCATGTTGCGTGCCGTGTTACCGCCAATTCCAGAAACAGAAATCAACAGCTTAAAAAGCTCGCGTTCTGTTTTTTCTATAAAGCCGTATAAAATATGTGCATCTTCCTTAATCTGAAGGTAGGTGTGAATTTGAATTGCTTCAGCATCTTTGATTAAAGAATAAGAATGCAACGAAATATGGACCTGATAGCCAATTCCGTTGCAATCTATTATAATATCTGTGGGAGTTTTTTCAACCAATCTACCTTTTAAAAACGCAATCATTTTAATGCTTTATATTTTCTTCAAAAATAGAAAATTTTATTAATAAATTAACGCTTAAAGGCTTTGGTATATTTTATAAATCTATATGTTCTTTTTTCGGGCGATTTTTTCTTGTGCATCAATCACCGCCACGGCTGTCATATTCACCATTTCTTCAACACTAGCACCTAACTGAAAAACGTGTACAGGAGCATCTAAACCTAATAGAATAGGACCTATTGATGTAGCGCCGTTCAATTCTTTCAACATTTTATAGGTTGTATTTGCAGCATCTAAATTAGCAAAAACCAACGTATTTACCTTTTTGCCTACTAGTTTTGAAAACGGAAACTTCTCTTTTAACATTTGTTGGTTTAAGGCAAAATCCATCTGAATTTCACCATCAACAATCATTTCAGGATGATTTTCGTGTAAAATTTCTACCGCTTTGCGCATTTTCTTCGGAGATTCGTCTTTAGAAGATCCAAAATTACCAAACGATACCATTGCAACAGCCGGATCAAAACCAAACATTTTTACCACATGACTTGTCATTAAGGCAATTTTTGCGGTTTCTTCTGCGGTTGGGTTTGGGTTTACTGCCGTATCAGCCAAAAATAATGGTCCGTGATTGGTAAGCATTAAGTTGGTTGACGCTACCTTTGATACACCATTTGCACGCGGAATTAAATCCAGTACCGGTTTTAACGACGTTGGGTAACTGCGTGAATAGCCTGAAAGCATTGCATCGGCTTCGCCTTGCAACACCATCATTGATGCAAAATAACTACGATCGCGCATTAATTTTTGAGCATCGATGATAGTTACGCCCCTACGTTCTCTTGATTTCCAAAAGAATTCTGCATAACGGTTTCTACGATCTGATTCTTCATTGGTTTTTGGGTCAATGATTGTTACATCGGCATCAAAACCAATTTCTTCTTTCAATTCTAAAATAATCTCTTTGTTTCCTAATAAAATCGGAATTGCAATACCTTCTTCATAAGCAATCTGTGCCGCTTTTAATACATTCAGCTGATCAGCTTCGGTATAAACCACTTTTTTAGGATCTAATTTCGCACGGTTCATTAACATACGAACCAATTTATTGTCTGATCCCATACGGTCTGACAATTCATCGCGGTAGGCGTTCCAATTTGTTATTGGTTCTGTTGCCACACCCGATTCCATTGCAGCTTTAGCTACCGCAGGTGGAATTTCGGTCATTAAACGCGGATCAAAAGGTTTAGGAATGATATAATCTTTTCCGAAACTTAATTTCTTTGCTCCGTATGCAATATTTACTTGTTCCGGAACCGTTTCTTTTGCCAGATTTGCCAATGCATAAACCGCAGCCAGCTTCATTTCTTCGTTAATTTTTGTTGCACGAACATCCAATGCGCCACGGAAAATGAAAGGAAAACCTAAAACATTGTTCACCTGATTTGGAAAATCAGATCGACCTGTTCCCATAATGATGTCTTTACGGGTTGCCATTGCTAAATCATATGCAATTTCTGGGTTTGGATTTGCCATTGCCAAAACAATTGGATCTGGAGCCATGGTATTTAGCATATCGGCAGAAAGAACGTTTGCAGCAGACAATCCAATGAAAACATCGGCATCTTTCATGGCATCTTCCAACGTATGAATATCGCGGTTGGTTGCCCAAACGGCTTTTGACGGATCTAAATTTTCACGATCGGCACGAATAACACCTTTACTGTCTAGCATTACAATATTTTCTTTTGTTGCACCAACCGAAATATACATTTGCGTACATGAAATTGCTGCAGCACCGGCACCGTTCACAACAATTTTAACGTCTTTAATTTCTTTTTTCTGCAATTCGCATGCGTTGATTAATGCTGCACCGGAAATAATTGCCGTTCCGTGCTGATCGTCATGCATTACAGGAATATTCATTTCTTCTTTTAAACGACGTTCGATTTCAAAACACTCGGGAGCTTTGATGTCTTCCAAGTTGATTCCGCCAAAAGTAGGTTCCAAAGCCTTTACAATCTTAACAAAATCGTCTACATTCTTTGTATCAACTTCAATATCAAAAACATCGATATCAGCAAAAATCTTAAACAACAAACCTTTACCTTCCATTACCGGTTTTGATGCCAATGCACCAATATCGCCCAAACCTAAAACTGCGGTTCCGTTACTAATAACTGCCACCAAGTTTCCTTTAGCGGTATATTTATAAGCGTTTTCAGGATTTTTTTCGATTTCCAAACAAGGTTCAGCAACTCCGGGTGAATAAGCCAATGCCAAATCGCGTTGTGTACTTGTAGGTTTTGTAGGTACTACGGCAATTTTACCGGGTTTTGGTTTTGCGTGATATAATAAAGCTTCTCTTCTTTTTGAATCTTTGTGCATAATTTCGTTTTTTGATAAGTAACAAATATAACAAGCTTAAAATTAAGAACGAAAAAGTTTTGATTACTTTTTAAAGTTATTTTTTCTTAAAAAGTCGATATTCCGTGTTAAACCAGAAAACTTAGTTCGCTTTACAGCCGATTTTTTAAAAATTTCGTTGAACAATTCATTGGTTAAATCGTTCCATTGCTGTTTGTCGTAATCAATCAACGTAGGTTTTGGTTTGAAAAGCGGTTCTGCATTTGGTTTTGCAAAACGGTTCCACGGACAAACATCCTGACAAACATCGCAACCGTACATCCAATCGTCTAACTTACCGGAAAATTCATCGGGAATGGCATCTTTCAGTTCAATAGTCAAATACGAAATACATTTGCTGCCGTTCACAATATAAGGCGATTCTATTGCTTGTGTGGGGCAAGCATCAATACAAGCGGTACACGAACCACAATGATTGGTTGTAGCGGTATCGTACATCAAATCTAAATCAATGATTAATTCGGCTACGAAAAAGAAAGACCCTTCGGTTTTTCTGATTAAGTTGTTGTTTTTACCAACCCAGCCCAAACCGCTTTTTGCTGCCCAGGCTTTATCTAAAACTGGAGCCGAATCGACAAAAACACGACCATCGACCTCACCTATTTCATCGTTAATAAAATGCAGCAAATCTTTCAACTTGTCTTTTATCACAAAGTGATAATCTTCGCCGTAAGCGTATTTTGAAATTTTGTAAGAATCTTGATTTTGTTGTTCGGAAGGAAAATAATTCAACAGTAAAGACACAACCGATTTTGCACCGGGAACCAGCAATCGCGGATCTAATCGCTTATCGAAATGATTTTCCATATACTTCATTTCGCCGTGCATGTTGTTTTTTAACCAACTTTCTAAACGCGGCGCTTCTTCTTCTAAAAAAGTAGCTTGGGAAATACCACAATAAGAAAAGCCCAAATCGCGGGCTTTCTGTTTTATAAACTGTGTGTATTTTTCTTTGTTAGTCATGATCGTTAAACAAACCTGCTTGTCTGCCTAAATTCTGTTTGCCCAAATGGGTGTATGCTTTTTCGGTAACTTCACGTCCGCGCGGTGTGCGGTAAAGAAATCCTTCCTGAATAAGAAATGGTTCGTACACTTCTTCAATGGTTTCCGAATTTTCTGAAACGGCTGTCGCCAAAGTTGATAAACCAACCGGACCGCCTTTAAATTTTTCGATAATGGTTGAAAGGATTTTGTTATCCATTTCGTCCAAGCCGTATTTATCAACATTCAACGCTTTTAAGGCGTAACGTGAAATTTCAATATCGATACTTCCGTTACCTTTTATCTGTGCAAAATCACGAACTCTACGCAACAACGCATTGGCTATACGAGGTGTTCCACGGCTTCGACCTGCAATTTCTATCGCAGCTTCCATATCAATAGGAACTTTTAAAATGGTTGCGCTACGCTCTACAATAGTCGATAATAATTCGATGTTGTAATACTGTAAACGACTTTGAATGCCGAAACGTGCACGCATTGGTGCGGTTAATAAACCAGAACGTGTGGTTGCACCAACCAACGTAAAAGGATTCAGGTTGATTTGTACCGAACGTGCATTAGGACCAGATTCGATCATGATATCGATCTTAAAATCTTCCATTGCCGAATACAGATATTCTTCCACCACAGGACTTAATCTGTGGATTTCATCGATGAACAGAATATCGCGTTCTTCCAGATTTGTCAATAAACCGGCTAAATCGCCAGGTTTATCCAAAACAGGACCCGATGTAATTTTGATTCCTACATTTAATTCGTTTGCCAAAATATTAGACAATGTCGTTTTTCCCAAACCCGGAGGTCCGTGAAACAACGTGTGATCTAGAGCTTCGCCACGTAAATTGGCAGCTTTTACAAACACCTTTAAATTTTCTAATACCTGATCTTGACCCGCAAAATCATCAAACGAGAGCGGACGCAGCTTTTTTTCTACATCGATTTCTTCGTTCGAATAATTTTCGTTGGTTGGATTTAAATGTTCGTTCATAGTGCAAATATACTATTTTTACACAAGAAAAATTTTTCTGTTTTGTGATTGTAAAAAATGATATTACAAATCACCCCGTTGTATCTTTAGCCAATATCACTATTAAAATTATCAAAATGAACTGTACGCTTTGCTCAACTTTTTTGACCGAAAAAGCGGATGTTGATTATTACATCTGCCCTAACTGTAACGCTTATTTAAAACGCGATGATTTGTATTTTGATGAAACTAATGAGAAAAATCATTACGAGCAACACAACAATGATGTGAACGATGCAGGTTACAAAAATTTCACCGCGCCAGTTACAAATACAATTTTAGAGCACTGTACCACAGAAATGTTGGGCTTGGATTATGGTTGTGGTAAAGGTCCGGTGATTAGTAAACAGCTTGTTGAAAAAGGATATCGCGTTGATTTGTACGATCCTTATTTTTATCCGGATACTTCGTACTTACATAAAACCTATGATTACATTTTTAGTTGCGAGGTTTTTGAACATTTTTACAATCCGTTGCAAGAAATTACCACACTGCACAGCATTTTAAAACCAGGCGGAATTTTAATTGTGAAAACTCATTTATATAACAACCAAACCGATTTTAAAAACTGGTATTACCGCAAAGACCAAACGCATGTATTTATTTACACCTTTAAAACGTTTGAATACATTGCCGATTATTTTGGTTTTGATATTGTTACGTTAGAAGAAAAATTGGTGGTTTTGAGGAAGAGGTGAAAAGTTTTTTATTCATTTGATGTCTCTAAATAACCCACTTTAAAAATACTTTGTAACTGTCTGTTGTTTATTGATGTTGGAATACAACGCATTAGTAAATTTCTAACATAAATAGAAAAATTACATATCTCCCTAAATTACAGTACTTTCATTTGTTTTTTTTTCAAACTTATGAGACACTGTGCCGACCAGCTTGTTTACAAAAGTCAATAAATTGTATTAAATATTAGATTTTCTTTTAATTTCTAAATCCAAAACAGTGATTGATTCGTATATAATTTAAAATTCTAAATTGAAAGTTATGAAAAAGAAAACAATTCAAGGAATCTTAAAAACATCTGTTTTATGTTTGGCTTTTGTTGGCTGTAACGATGATATTTTACCCATCGACCAGATTGACAATCCCGTTCAAGCTCCTGATGTTAATTTCACTGCGCTAACAAATAATAACAAACTGGCATTTTATAATGCTAAAAATCTGAACAATCCTGTAAGTACCGTTTCTATTACGGGTATGCAGTCGGGCGAAACGATTACGAGTATTGATTATCGTCCGGCAACCGGTCAATTATACGGGTTAGGCAGCAACGGCAGGTTATACTTCATTCATGAAGTTTCTGGTTTGGCAACTGCTTTAAGTGACCAACCATTAAACCCTGCCGTTTCAGGTGCAAATGCTTCTATTGATTTTAATCCAACTGTTGACAGGATCAGGTTAGTAACCGAATCGGGGCAAAATTTAAGGTTACACCCAGAGCTTGGCACAGTAGCGGCTACTGACGGATCAATAAACGGCGGAAATTCTCCAAGAATTGGTGCTGTTGCCTATACCAACAGTATAGCAGGAGCTGCATCAACACAATTATACGATATTGATTTTGAAGAAGACAAGCTTTACATTCAAACTCCGCCTAACGATGGTGGTTTACAATTTGTCGGTGATTTAACAATAGATTTTAACGGTGTAGGTGATTTCGATATTAATCCGGATAATTCTGCGGCATTGGCTGTAACCCGCACTAATGATAAATCAACACTATATACAATTGACCTGAATTCAGGAAAAGCGAGTATGGTTGGAACATTTGCCGAACCTGTTATAAGTTTGGCATTTAAAACAAACCCAGTTGCATTTGCTACCACATCTGATAACAAGCTTATTCGATTTAATCCAACTAATGGTTCGTCTTCTCAAGCTGATCTTTCAGGTCTTGAAAGCAATGAAATGATTGTTGGTTTAGATTTTCGTCCTGCAAAAGGAATGCTATATGCCATAACCAACATGAGCAGGTTACTTACCATTAATACATCTAACGGGCAAACAACCGCGATTGGTGCTATTCTGACTCCTGCTTTATCAGGAACCACATTTGGTTTTGATTTCAATCCAACAGTTGACCGTATCAGATTAGTTAGTAACAATGGTCAAAATTTAAGGTTACACCCAGATTTAGGAACTGTTGCAGCAATAGACGGAAATCTAAATCCCGGATCTCCAAATATCACAGGAGCGGCATACACAAATAACACAGCCTCTGCAACATCGACATTATTATATGTAGTTGATTCTGAAACCAATATGTTATACACCCAAACACCACCAAATGATGGTGTTTTAGTTTCTGTTGGACCTTTAGGTATAAATATTGAAGCAGATAACGGATTTGATATCGGAGGAACAAGCAACAGTGCTTTCGGGTTATTTACAGTTAATGGTGCAAAAGGTGTTTACAGTATAAATTTAATCACCGGGCAAGCTACTTTAGTATCAAATTTTCAAAATAACATAACAGCAATGGCTGTTGGTCTTGGATTTTAAAATAAACAACAAACAATAATAAGTGTAATTTAATTAAGTAAGAAGCCATTAAGTTGGCTTCTTTTTTTATATATAATCATATAGAATAAGGATTATTTACAGTTAATAATTAATTAAGTTGTATTTATCCAACCTGTCATCTTTAAAAAAAAAATCTTTTGTGACGTTGTATATGCTAAGCATTCAGTGAGTGTTAACCAAGAACCTCACCATACGGTGTACAGGCAGCCTCATGCCAATGAAGCAGCAGTCAGCTCGATACTGTTTGTTAATACATTTTGCAATCAACTAAAGTTGTATATGCTTACTGCATTTAGTGAGTGTTGACAAACAACCTCACCCTACGGATGTACAAGCACCCTCAATATATTTTTCTGAGTACTATCAGTTTGGCAATTCCTAAATGAACTTTTGTACCTTACTTTTAAAAAAAGAACCTAACAAGGTTTTATAAGCACCTTAAAAATGATTTTACTCTATATCAAATGGTAATACCTAATCCCCGACAAACAGCTTTTATACCTTATAGTAAAAAAAAATCCCCGGATTTTTACAATTGTATATGCTTACGCATTCAGTGAGTGTTTATCAACAACCTCACCTTACGGGTGTAAAAGCACACTCAAAAAATGTTTTATTAAGAGGTAATAAGTTCAATACCCACCTTCTCGGCTTTGTATTTTATCTTGGTCATCAGTTCGTAATAACTCCAATTACGCAATACAAACTGTTCTTCTTTTGCTATTTCCGTATTTTCCTGCATATCCAGCAATACGAGTGTAGCTGCCTGGTGCTTTACGCAAAAATCAATCAGCCTTCTGCTGTATTCATGCAGCCGGCTGGCTATATAATTACTTTCCATACCTTTGAACCTGTCCAGTGCCTTTAATTTTCGTTCCTTTCCATTACCACCCCTACAATAGGAAACTGCTGCCTTGGTTCGGGCATGTGCTGCCTGTATTGCCAGCCTTTGGTGTAAAAACTCTTCCTTGTTGCCAATCTGCAAAGTGTTCTTACCTATTCTTACAGAAATGGGATGTTCTAACGACAGCGAAACTTCTGCAATAATTTCGGGCTTCAGGCGATGCGCTTCTTTAGGAACTTCAAAAACCGGCATCCAGAAGATTTTCCCTTTTTCAAGCTTCATCCTTGAGGTGCAAAGTTTAACCTTCCCGTCAATCATCTGTTGTAATAATGCGTGTTTGTCGGTAAAATCTCTTCCTAAATAAGCTCTAAAAGGAATTTGAAACAAACGGAAGCAAAACGCCTTTTTCTCTTCGCTATAATGCAGCTGTTTAAAACCTTCGGTCCCAAACAGGAAACCTGCATTAGGTTTGAAGTTATCTAAAGACCTGGTGCCGTTCACATAGTCCATATAGTTCTTTTTAAACCTGGTAATCAGTTCATGATTAAGATAATTGAGTATGTTGCACGGTATCTCACCCTTAAAACGCTTACTAAGCATTCTATACGTACTGTTGCTGTGCGAACCCTGCAGTATACCTTCAATGTCTTTCTTTTCATCCACAAGCTTGTACTTTATACCTTCAGACAGGTAAAAGAGGTCTTTAATCATGATCTGCATATACAGGTGGGTCATGATCAGGTTTGATGCACGAAAGCATCTGTCCTGCCACTGGTATAGTTTATGGCGTACCTCTTTTCGTTGCTCTGCGGTTGGCAGATCAATGTTTATCTGTATTTTCCGCACTAATTTCATTGTTGTCTTTTCCATAATAACTGTTTATAGTGACTGCATCTGATTCTGCTGCGTGAATTTGTATGCTGTCATAAAGTCCTCATGTATTTCCTTTTTGGGAAGGTTGAGTTCATGTGCGATGGATTCAAAAGAAAGATTCATTTCACATCGCATTCTTAATATCTTTGACTGTCTCTCGCTCAGCATCTGATGTTCAGCTTCCGTTTTAAACTTCTTTTTCTTTGAGTCAACCCTACTTCGCGGATTGACGATTTTCCTTATATCTTCAATCGCCCGTTTTACCTCATTTACTGTTTCGGTTGTACCTTTACCCATAACCTGCGCTATAGCTTTGTACCGAAAACCATATTTTAAACAGAGGTTTATAAGGTGCCTTCTTTCCGAACTGATGAGAGGCAGGGCATTGTTCATAAGATCGAAAAACTTTTGCTGTGATTCTTGGTCCTTCATATCTTGAACTGCATCAGCCGGATCATATCCCGCCAAGTAGTCCTGATAATTTTCGTACCTCTCAAACGAGCTGACGGTTGTTCTAAAAAACTTATTCCTAGGTTTGTAATAGTGGGAATAACAAGACATTTTCATAACATACTGCAAGAAAAACAGGATATGCATTGGATCTTGTATTGTCTCACGACAATCCCATAACCTTAAAAAGGTATCCTGTACTAAATTCTCCACAACGAATTCGTCGTCGATTATTCTTCTCCCCAACCAAAAAATTCTTCTGCTGTACTGGGCGTGAATCTTTTCTAAAGCAGCGGGGTCGCTTTTTTTTAGTAGTTCAAAATTTTGTTGTGGCATAATAGTGGGGTGTTATATTATACTATTCCTGTCAATTCTCGTTTTTTACCGGCTATACAAAAATCCTTTCAATTTTATTTCCATGTGATAGTTTACAGCTTGGAGCTGCTAATGTTAAGGTTTTGTCATCTTGAATTGATGAATTGGTATAAATATTTCTTATATTAATCATAATGTTCCACTCTCTACTATGTTAGCGCCAACTTATTGTAGCAGGGAGTTTTTCTTTACCTGCAAGGTTTTGGAAACCTTGTAGGTTTAGTTTTTTTTATTTGTTTTTTATTTATCATTTTGGTTTTATTTATAGTTTGTTGGACTATTTCGGAAATTAATCTCACTAATTCCTGATAGAATCATTTCAGTTTTCCTCTTCTTTTACGCCCAAGTTTTTACTTTACAGCTTGGAAGTCGTGAATCTTCGATTTGTGACCAAAAGAAGCAAAAGTCTTTTATTGCGGCGATCTTTTAATCGGTCGAAATTTACTTTTGAAGCTACCAGATCGAAACGGTGCTTTGCACCCCGATCTGCTTGCGCTTCCGCTAAAGCGAGACAAGTCATGCAGTGATTCGACACTCGATAAAAAGCTCATACCGCTAAATTCATTGTCTATTTTAGTTTTTTAACTGAAATTTTAGTTTCAGCTTCGAAATGTAATAAAGCCAAAGCTTAAATGGGACTTCTCCAAATAGCCCAAAAAAAAGCTTTGGGTTTATGGCTTTTATTCTCTTTTTTCAGAGCTACGGCACATAGCCCCTTCCTGTTTTTAACTACTTAAAATCAACTAAAACTAACTATATTAATATCTATTATGGTTGGAAGTTGTTATGTGCTTTGCTCTGTACTTACAGGACTAACTTTTTGTGTATTGCGATTGGTTTTTTAGCTGTAAGATTTATCTTCTTATATTTTGCTTTTTTGTATTGCTGCATATCATTATAATTTTCTGTTTGGTTGTCATTTTAAACAGAGTAAAGATCTCTTCTGATTTCAATCTCTATTGTCCATAATTCTAACATTTTGGTTTTACTATTCTTTTGAAAGATCAAAAGAATCAAAAATCTCTTTTTCTTTATCTTGCCTCAGTTCAAAAACGGTTGAACTGTTCCTCGTTCACTAGATGATC
>Ga0213826_1000078_pt1 | contig 144801 bp, 119 predicted proteins | sample MC6MC0899MG_FD_180668 | JGI IMG/M metagenome (GOLD analysis project Ga0213826, IMG submission 180668) | Enriched soil aggregate microbial communities from Iowa State University, Ames, United States - MC6-MC0899-MG | ecosystem: Environmental > Terrestrial > Soil > Unclassified | place: USA... | reverse complement strand
TGTGGTGGTACAGCACGAAAGTGGGGGTGATCGACCTGAAGAAAAAGTCGATCACCATGGGTAAAGGATGTTAAAAAGTGTTCACCATGTCCCCGAACACCTGTCTACCATGTCCCCGGACTGTACATGGGAGAGGGCTGGGGTGAGGGCACCAGACCGCAGGAATTAACGCAGACCCAGCTGGAAAATCAGCGTTTCAGCTTCACAGGCGAAGACAAAGTCGATGTCCAGCTTCACGCCGCCTTCCACTTCGGTAAAGGTAGACTTGATTTCACACGGATCGGATTCAACATCACGCGCACGCTTGCTCAGTGCGGTCAGGGTCTCTTCCGCTTCGGCACGGTTGCTGAATACGCGGCTGTAAGAGGCGGTGCAATCGGTGTTGTCCATGATGGTCCCAACATCCATACAGCAGCAAACCGGGGTTTCATCAGCACTGCATTTACTCATAGCTCAATTTCCTCTGTATTCGCGCAGCGCGCGAGATAAACACGATGCTGCTATTTTACGCCCCGGCGCGGGCTCTCTCCAGCCGTTAATGGCGCAAAATCGGATAAGTGACCAATATCACACTAAAAAATGATCTAAAACAAAAACCACCCTTTTGGGTGAGTCGCGATGGTCACAATTTTGCCAACCAGATCTCGTTTCACGAAACATATTTGAAAATATTAATAAACAAACTTGCAACATTCAGGCTGGTCAGACCTATACTCTGGCCACTGGTCTGATTTGTCTGTCATACCTCAGACCCTACACTTCGCGCTCCTGTTACGGTATGTAACAATTATTGAATAAAAATAACTCAATGAGGTTATGGTCATGAGCCAGAAAACCCTGTTCAACAAGACTGCGCTGGCAGTCGCAGTGGCACTCGTCTCCACTTCCGCCTGGTCAGCGGGCTTTCAGTTAAACGAATTTTCTTCCTCTGGCCTTGGCCGTGCGTATTCCGGGGAAGGCGCTATTGCTGATGATGCAGGTAACGCGAGTCGTAACCCTGCATTAATCATGATGTTTGATCGTCCGACTTTCTCTGCCGGTGCGGTGTATATCGATCCTGATGTCAACGTTTCCGGTAAGTCGCCTTATACGGGTGCGAGCCTTAAAGCGGACAATATTGCCCCAACAGCATGGATCCCGAACCTGCACTTCGTTGCGCCTATCAATGAACAGTTTGGCTGGGGTGCATCCGTAACGTCTAACTACGGTCTTGCTACCGAGTTCAATAACAACTACCCGGCAGGTGAATACGGCGGTAAAACAGACCTTACTACGCTGAACCTTAACCTGAGCGGTGCTTATCGCCTGAACGATAGCTGGAGCTTTGGTCTGGGCTTTGATGCCGTCTACGCCGATGCCAAAATCGAACGTTATGCCGGGGAACAAACGTCTAGCCTGCCAAGAAACAGCAATAAAATTGCCAGCCTTAAAGGTGATGAGTGGGGCTATGGCTGGAACGCCGGCATCCTGTACGAGTTGGATAAAAACAACCGTTGGGGCCTGACCTATCGTTCTGAAGTCAAAATTGACTTCGACGGCGATTACAAGAGCGGCATCCTGACGCCTGTGAACAATCTGGTTCCAGGTGCGGGCACCACCATTCCTTGGGGAACATCAAACCAGACCGTTCCAGGTTCACTGTCACTGCATTTGCCAGAAATGTGGGAAGTCTCCGGTTACAACCGCGTTGCACCACAGTGGGCCATTCACTACAGCCTGGCCTATACCAGCTGGAGCCAGTTCCAGGAGCTGAAAGCGACCGGAACCAATGGTCAAACGCTGTTCTATAAGGACGAAAGCTTCCACGACGCCTATCGTATTGCGTTGGGTACTACCTACTACTACGACAAAAACTGGACTTTCCGCTCCGGTATCGCATTTGACGACAGCCCGGTTCCGGCAGACAAACGTTCCATTTCCATTCCGGATCAGGACCGCTTCTGGTTAAGTGCTGGCGCGACCTATGCGTTGAACGAGAATGCTTCCATCGATGCGGGCGTATCTTATATGCACGGTCAGAAAGTGACGTTCAAGGAAGGTCCGTACGAGTTTACCTCTGAAGGTAAAGCCTGGCTGTTCGGTACGAACTTCAACTACGCGTTCTAATCGCGTTGAAATCAAAAAAGGTGAGCATTGCTCACCTTTTTTATTTATTCCGAATCGATGTCTTTTAGTTCGTTTTCGATCGCCTTCGCGTTTGGATTCTCTTCCGGCTTCAGCTTACCGCCGTTGGCAATAAAGTCATGATTCTGGAAGTACGCTTCACGTACCATAATGTACGGGTCAGAAGACTGGCGCAGCAGACCATCAGAGTCGAGCAGTTGCGCGCGGGTTTCAATCCCTTCCACCGTCCATTTACCCACCGACAGCGGCCAGGTCAGCCATGACAAGACCGGATACAGCGTATCCGCCATATCGCCGCCATCATCACGGAGGGTGAAACTGCCGTAGAACGGTAAATGCATGTACGGACCATACCCGACGCCGTAGTGCCCCATCGTGCTGCCGAAACGGTGCGGCTGTTCACGCTGCAGTTTCGGGTTAGCCATACCTGCAACATCAATAAAGCCACCCATACCCAGAATGGAGTTCAGGAAGAAGCGGGTAAAGTGCACCATCCCCTGATACGGGTCGCCCTGCAGGAAGTAGTTCACCATTACCGCAGGCTCTTCAAGGTTGCTGGTAAAGTTGCTTAACCCGTTACGCGCAGGTTGTGGAACATAATCGCGCCATGCTACAGCCACCGGACGAACCACATACGGGTCCAGTACGTTGTAGTTGAAGCTATACATTGAGCGGTTAAATCCTTCGAGAGGATCGGAGCGTCCCGTTTGCTCACCGGAGCTGGCGCAGCCCACAAGCATCGTCGCGCCAAGCGCAAGCGCCGGCAGCCGAAGTTTCATAAATATCTCCCTGTTCAGTATGGCTATCGTTGATTGCCATCCGTAACGGAGCCGTTGACGCTCCGTCTGTAAACGTGCAAGCGATTGTAACAGCACGTTTACCGATGTCTATGAGCACAATTACGGGCAGTAACCACCGTGACTCTGATCTCAGCATAGCCTGGCTTTTGGAATTCGTTTCGCTGGCAATTTTATAATGACTTTGAAAGAGATGTATCACCTTTGTTGTCATTGCCGCCAATTTAAGAGCATCCCCACAGGCATCCCGATAAAAGCCGCTACGCTTAACAGAAAGATCAACCTCCGGGAGCAAAATATGAAAGACGTGGGCGAAGAAAAAATTGACGAGAACACTGAGGAACTTGAAATTGAAAGCGAGGAGAAAGCGCGCGGCGAGAAGATAGAAATTGATGAAGATCGCCTCCCCTCCCGCGCGATGGCCATTCACGAGCATATCCGCCAGGATGGCGAAAAGGAGATGGAGCGCGATGCCATGGCCCTCTTCTGGTCAGCCATTGCTGCCGGGCTCTCAATGGGCGCGTCACTGCTCGCAAAAGGGATATTTCATGTGCAGCTGGAAGGCGTACCCGGCGGATTTTTACTGGAGAACCTCGGCTATACCTTCGGCTTTATTATTGTCATCATGGCCCGCCAGCAGCTGTTTACCGAAAACACGGTGACCGCCGTGCTGCCGGTGATGCAAAACCCCACCCTCGGCAATTTCGGTTTATTGATGCGGCTTTGGAGCGTGGTCCTGCTGGGTAATATTATCGGCACGGGGATCGCAGCATGGGCGTTTGAATATATGCCGATATTTGATGAACCCACCCGGGATGCGTTTGTGAAAATTGGCATGGATGTGATGAAAAACACCCCGCTCGAGATGTTCTCAAATGCCATCATCTCCGGCTGGATTATCGCCACGATGGTCTGGATGTTTCCTTCAGCGGGGAGCGCCAAAATTGTGGTGATCATATTGATGACGTGGCTGATTGCGCTGGCGGACACCACGCATATTGTGGTCGGTAGCGTTGAAATCCTCTATCTGGTCTTTAACGGTACGCTTCACTGGAGCGATTTTTTCTGGCCGTTCGCTCTTCCGACGCTGGCGGGAAACATCTGCGGTGGAACGTTTATCTTCGCGCTGTTAAGCCATGCCCAAATCCGTAACGACATGTCGAACAAACGCAAAGCTGAGCTTAAGGCACGGGAAAATGATGATAAATCGACAAAAAAATCGACCTGAATGGTGACTCTTTGAGCAGTCAGGCGGCAATGCGCTTAACCCAAAGTGTAAATAGAGCTATACTCGTGCCGCCTCGTCCCCTTAGTTAAATGGATATAACGAGCCCCTCCTAAGGGCTAGTTGCAGGTTCGATTCCTGCAGGGGACACTTTGACCTCCACGCTTTTTCCAGCACATTCACCTATCCGCCGCCAGAATTGAAGAATCTTGTTTTATTAGAACATAACGTGCTGCCAGTTGTTTAAGATGCAGTTCCAGCTGGGTCTTTTCAGCTTCAGGAAGCGCATTTCCGGCAGGATACTGCGACAGGCGTCTGAGCTGCTCTTCAGCCGGTATCGCATGGTTAAATGACTGCATCGTCGAAAAAACCACGGATTTAAGCTCGCTCACCGTTATATATTTTCCTTTTTGCTCATCCAGACTACTCAGCCGAGTACTCAGCTGCTGAAGCTTCATCATTCCCTGATACCAGCTGTTCATTGCGTCCAGAGGCAAGGCTGTCGCATTAAATTTTTGCTGCCACTGCATTGTGAGCGGTTTAGCCTCCTCCGGCCGCAATGTCTGGAGTTGTGCTAATAGCTGAAGGCTGTAGGAAATATTCCAGTCAGGAGGCAGTTTATCCAGTCGAGCAAGCTGCTGCTGCGTATCTGTGATTAACGTGGCCGGTAAAGTACCTCGCTGTATTAACGCGTCTTGCTGAATAGGTGTAAGCACTTCAGGTAACGGCGCTAGCGAGGCAACAGCCTGAGCCGTTAAGGGATCGGGTCTGGACAGAAAGCCTGCTCCCCATGCCACAGCGATGCAAACCACCAGCGTAGAACTCATCCCGGCAACAAAGGCTTTCCATGGTCTGGCAGATCCGGGAGCTGCCATACGGTCCTCACTATTCGGCTCAGTTTCCTGCTGCGCAACATAGACCCATTTCACCTCCTCGATCGGCTCAGCTCTCTCCGGAGGTGTTTCACTGCCGGGCCTGCTCTCATTCAAATCTGTTACGCCATTACTGTTTTCCAGCCTTGCTGCGCTTGAATGTATCAGCGTTCGTAGCGTATCGAACTGGCTATAGTGTTTGAGCTCAAGACGCTGGAGCACCGCCCCCAGGCTGGTAAGCAGCTCTTCAGCGCTATAAAGCTCGCTAAGATTACCCTTGTTCAATGGAAGCATACGCGCGAGCTGCTGCAGGCGCTGACTCAGACTGCTCAGGATTTCCATACGAACCTGCAACGCCTGCGGCCAGAGAACATCCCACTGCCGACTAATCAGCGCCTCCAGGATTGCCAGCCCTTCATTCATGCCCGCTAATCCAGACAGATGCGTACGGGCAAGGGTATACCAGGCTGCTGTCTGCAATTCAACGCCGTTTTGCTCGAATAATGAAAGGCAGCATTTTTCCACATATACCCAGTTCACATCCGGGCGCGCGGGATGGCTTAGCTTACTCAGTTCATTACGCAGGGATGTATATTCCGGAAGGGTGCGCGGGTCGCCGCCGGTTTTTAATGTTTTATGTGTGGTCATCCTGGAAGGCCTGCATATCCGTGTCGGTTAATAACTCATAAAAGGAATGAATGTTATCGCTAGGGCAACAGCGCTAAAATCAGACCGAAAAAAATACCTTCATCAAATAGTTGCCCTGACTGAGATGAGGTATCAGAGGGAACAAAGGTCCAGTTATTTACGCTTCCCATCCGCATGAACAGGCGTCCTTGAGAAATCACGCTTTCCCTCGAGCAGAAAGTCACCTCGACACAACCAGCTACGCCCTGCCCATAAAGAAAGAGCGGCATAAACTTGACCGCCCGGTTGTCATAACGCAGAACGATACCGGAAATCTCGAAAGCCCCTCCCTCCACCAGCAGGTCCGGGACTGATGTCGTCAGTGTCTCTACATTCAGTCCGGTACCAGTCAGCCACTCATCCATCTGCGTCTGAAGCTGATCCATTCGCAGGCGAAACTCTGCTATATCAGCCTGACTCTTACTGCCAGGAGAAGCTGAAACGGGTTGCCGTGCCTGAAGCTTCTTCAGAAACTGTGATTTTACTGACATGGTGTTATCTGACCTTATATACGGGTTGTTGTGTCGAGATACTGCTGTTGCCTGAGATGCCGCAACAGGACCCGTCCTTCGGGCATAAACTCAGTACCGTACCGCACCAGGCCAATCCCTTTGAGTTCGGCGTCAATGGCATAGCGCAGCTCGCCGGGTACGTTCTGCTCCAGCAGAACAACGTCTATCTTTTTCAGGCGCGGCTCATATTTGAGCAGGACGGCAGACAATGTGCCCATAAGCTCATGGGCCGTTCCCGGCATGCCCTGCAGGATTTTCGTCATATCGGGTAGCCCGTAATCAGGCAGATGCGCCAGCGTGCCGGCGCGACAGTTGAGAACGCGCTGCATGTTATCGAGTACCGAGAGGATGACCTGGTTTTCCTCACTGACCTGATTAAGGTCGAGACCACCGGTAAAATTTCCGGTTAGCATTTCATACAGCGAAGGCGTGTTGTGTCCCTGGGGCATCAGTCGTCCTTAAGCGGTTGCAGCGTAAGATGGTTCTCGCCAGCTTCCAGAATGCGCGGTTTATCCGGTTCCAGATCGCTACGCTTGATAACCTGCTTCCAGGTGTCGTTGGTCATATCCGGATGGCGAAATAACCCCACTACCGCGACAAACTGCGCCTCTTCTTCCATCGGCATATCAAGGCTCGCATCACCGCCCGGCTTCACCACGACATTACGACTGGCCAGCATATCGTCTTTCAGAATGCTGGCATCATCCTGAAGCAGCTGCTGATAAACCGTCTTATCAAAAGTTTTACGGTCTTTGAGCTGGTAAACCCGAAGCACGACAGGCTCTGACAGCGAGTTATTTTCGCGAGAGTCGGTGTTCAGCGCTTCACGGGCGGTGAAATCCAGATGCAGGATTTTAATCTTTTTATAGAACACAGAATTAAACGCCGATTTGGTACCGTCGGTGACGCTTTGCGTCACTCCGCAACCTGTCAGAGTGAGCGCCATTAGAGGTATCAACCAGCGCATGGTCTTAGTTAAACTTGTACGTAACACGTCGGTTTCCTTGTTGTGGTTTTGCGGGCTCCAGCCCGCTGTAATATCCCAGCTCTGTCGTAAAGGTTGCAGGCATGTCATCAGGATGGCTATCACCTTCCGCGCCCAGCACGCCGTTCATTCCCAGCCAGAAAGGATTTTCACCCAGCGGGGGTACGGCCAGCAGTCGAACCGACGTCGTCAGGGTCATTCTGGCCTTAAACCGCCAGCCCAGATAAACCCGCAGCATCACCAGAAAGTCCTGGTACAACTGGCCATCCGGTTTCCAGCCCTGCGCTTCCTGTTCGTTGTCCGTCGCGAGAGCAATCAGCAGTTGGCTGCCGGCATCCATCGCTTCGTCACCCAGCGGCGTATTGCCATCAAGCAGAAAATCTTCGTCACCGTAAAATCCCAGCGGCCTGTCGATCTCTACAGGCCGGAGACAGTACGGACGCACCTGCACCGTCGTATAAGGGGCCAGCAGGCTCACCAGTGCCTGCATCCCTTCCTGAGTTTTGCCCGGCTGCTGCAGAACCCCCAGCAGAGCCAGAAAGCGCGACACTGGCGTGGCAATATGATTTGCCGTGCCCGGTATCCCCAGACCAACCAGCCCCAATAACGACTGTGAAATGCTGTCCGTTCCGCCCGGCTCAAACGTGGCGGGATAAGAGTATTTACGCCAGACGCGGTAAAACTGCGTCAGGATGCGATGACTGAAAATATCCAGAAAGCCCTGCAGCGCCTCATGCCCTTCCCGGCGCTGGGTGATGTCATCGAGATATGCCGTCGGTAAGGGTGAATCGACACCGTACAGGCCCATAAAGGTGGTGCGAATAACAGCGGGCTTGCTGTCATCCTCTTCGTCATATTCGACAGCCTTCAGTTCGCTGGCCGGGAACCCCATCCCAGGATGCGGCGCAAAGCGTACCGGATCATCAGAGGGATGGATGGTCGATCCCATCAGCGGCCTTCCCGGATTGCGTTTCTCCAGCAGCTGACATAACCGATAGAAGTTAATTCGGTGAAGGTCGGCTTCAAGCCTCGGTGTCAGCCGGGAATGCGGCGATTGTGCTTCTCTTCCCATTCCAGGCGTTCTCCGGTTGGTTGCAGAATAATAATCAGGCGATTGAACAGATAGATGTCGGTGTAGAGCGCGAAGAAGCGGCTCAGCATCTCGCCGAACAGGCAGATGTCGCCGCGTCCGGCAAAGCCGTGGCTGTCCAGCGTTACTTCAATCTGCACGCCGCGCACCAGGTAACCCTGCTCAAATCGCTCGGTTTCACTGTGCTTCACGTCGATGATGGCTTCCAGGCGACGGCGGTTCATTTCGCTATCCGTCCATTCATACAGCGCAAGGGTACCGCGCAGCACATCGGCGTTATCCATCATCGACAGGAACCCGCTGCCGAGATGGCTCAGCACGCGCCAGTGGAAACGGTCCTGCGCCGGTGGATAACAGGGCAGCGTTGGCGCACACAGGTTGCGCACGGCGATACTGGCTGACGTGGTTTTCATTACCGTATCGAGCACGGTACTTTGCAACGCTCGTCGCGGCAGTTGGCCGTTGGTGCCCGTGAGCGTCAGGGACAGGCTTTCATCTTTCGGGACGGTGTGGTTATCAAACGCTTCGCCCCCCAGGATAAGCCATGTGTTATGCAGCCCGGAAGGACCGCGGCGCACGCGGGTGTGGTAGTAATATTCCGGGGCTTCATGGCGCATCATTCCGCCTTTGTGGCGGAAGCTTGAGAACGGCACGTAGGTATGCTGGCTCGATGACATCACCGAATCGACCGCGTATATCTCGGTATGGCCATCCTGCACGCGCATCGGGCGCAGCATGTACTCGGTTTGCAGCGAGTTGAGCGTCAGCGGATCAGATTCCAGCGGGAACAGGTTAATTACCGGCACGCAGTTCAGGCGAAGATGCTTTTCTGTAAAGCTGAAATCATGATCCCAGCGCTCCGCCAGCACCACGTCGATTTCAAACCATGGGAGCTCAGCCGGAAAGGCCACGGTCTCAAGCCCACGTAGCCCCGTGAACATGAATTTCTCACGGAAGGTGAAATACTCCAGCAGCAGCTGATAGCCGCTAAAGCTGCTGCTGCCCTTCGGCCACAGGTCATCGTCATCGCCAAATCCCAGCGCGGCGAAGTACCCGTCGAGCGGTCTTCTGTCCACGTCACCCGGCATCCGTAACCATAGGCGCGTCGTGTTCATGGTAAAGGCTTCATGCATGGCGCAGGCCAGCGGGGCGTCTGCATTGAAGTAGAATGGGACCTGGCTGAGATCGACACGGCTCCAGTCGGCCAGGTGGCTACAGTTAAAGCGCAGGCTGATGACCGAACGTCCGTCAGGGTCAGTCGACAGGCGCGCGTGCTCCAGCGACAGCGGCTGAAGGGTGATCTCTTTAGTTGTGGTGTACCGGCAGCGTGTGCCCTTTTCACCAATCGGCCGAGAATTCACCTCAAAGCCTTTGACGATGCGCATCTGCTCTTTCATCTCACGCCAGTCAGGGGTTAACTCCACCACCGACATTGACGGAATGGTGCGCAGGTAATGCGGCCACAGCAGGCTGACCAGCCCTTCGGTCAGTTCCGGTAGGTCGTCATCAAGCTTCTCCCGAAGGCGCCCCATCAGGAAGGCAAAGCCCTCGAAAAGCCGCTCCACGTACGGGTCGCGCGCGCCCGCTTTATCGAGGTTGAGCATTGCCGCCTGCTCGGGGTGAGCACGGGCGAACTCTTCGCCAGCTTCAAGCAGATATCGCATTTCAGCGTCGTAATAACGCAGGGTTAAATCGTCCATAAAAACCTGAATATATGAATTTTAAAGGTAGGCCAGGCGTTTTACCCGCAGAGCACCGCACAGCTGGCCGGATCGAGCGCAATCAGACCGGACAGAAGCAAATCCATCTCAGGCTGAAGCCGTGATTTATCGGTTTCACTGCGTGTAGCTTTCATGCGCAGCAACCGGAGGCGGCGCGATTTGACTTCAAACAACAGCGCTGGCGTCCACTGCGTGAGGGTGATTGACTGTGCGGCACTGTCGAGTTCACCCAGCAGATGCAGCGCCAGTTCATTTTTACCCTTCTGCTCGGCTACACGGGCCATCAGCAGACGAAGCAGCCATTTGTCTTTCGTGGAGTCCGTCCCCGGACGTGTCTGAAGCCAGTGGAGTGCGGCATCCAGGCCATCCGAATCCGCTTTCTCAAGCGCTTCCGGCTCGAGGGCCAGAATATCGTTGCCCGTCTCACTGACAGCACTGACCGGCTCATCACGCCAGTTGGACATATCGTCCAGCACGCTTTGATTTATCCAGTTGAGCGTGACCTCATCAGCAAACGGCGTTCCGTCATTAAAGGCCAGGGTTTCAAGTCCGGTGAGGCGTCGCAGCAGCCCTCTCAGGTCGGCGATGATGATGTCGGCCAGCACATCCTGACCCAATCTCACCAGAGCCTGGTGGATATACCACTGCAAATCCAGCCAGAGGTGATTAGCACCACGCGAGAAGGTGCTGTCCGCCTGTTCCAGTATCTCCAGCCAGCTCTGCTGCAGGTACAGGCGTTTGAGCATGGCCCTTTGATCAGCCCGCGGCGGTTCAATGCGCGTTTTTCCTTCGGCATCCGGTGCAGGGATCGCTCTCAGCGTGTCATGACGCAGGCTTTTCATCAGCCGGTGTGCGGGAAGCCATCCATCGGGTTGTTCACGTAAATACCCCGCCAGAGTACGTGCCTGACTCAACAAATCCTGACCGGACGTGATGCGGCTCAGGACTGGCGCGTCATGCTCTGTCGTGTGTGCAGAGGTCTGTGACTGAGGGTTGTTACTGGCGTTCTGCGGAACCAAAGCATCCACGCCACCAGCCTTCATCAGGCGGGATTCCAGTGCGCTGTAGAGCGCATTCAAATCCGGCCGCGACGCTTCTGGCTCAGCCTCAAGACTGCTGCGGATGAGCAACAGCGCACCGACTGTACGCATAGCATCGTCGCGTACCACTTCAGGCCACAGGGACAGACTATCAAGCAGACGAGAGCCTGCGAGCCACTCCAGCGCCGGTTTACGGCTTCGTTCCCGCAGCGGATGAAGCTGCGCTCCGTAGCGCTGCAGTAATCCCGCCAGCAGTTCAAGCCCTTCGCCAAAGCCAGCCTCGCCGTCCTGGTGCAGACGGGCCCAGCAGTAATAGGTCGCAATACGGATATCTTTGGCGGTGGTGGTCAGCAGTTTTTCGGCAAGCGTACAAATCAACCCGGTATCGATGCCGGAGAGTTTATTAACCTCCTCTCTGATACGCTGAAAATCATCATCATATCCCGGTTCCTCCCCAGCAGGGCTGGTATCGCTGACAGGAGCAAGCCAGGGATGCCAGCGTTCCGTGCGCGCCTGCGCCTGCTGTCGCAGCTCAATTTCATCTGCCTGACAGGCGGCGATCAGATTCTGCAAAGTGCTCATTATTCGATTCCATCCATGTCACTGATTTCCGTATTGGCCATCAGAGCCTGAGCCGTGGCCGCGCTGTCAACGTTGAAAATCTGATCCGGCAGCGTGAAGCCGCGCAGTTCCAGTAATGCCAGCGGCCCTCTACCCAGCTGTGAACGCAGTACCCACTGCAGGGTACGACCATCAGGGGCGGTATAACTGACCATCCACTGACTGCGGTCAAGCTGCTGGCGCTTGCCCTGATCCAGCCAGCGAATAAAGCCCCAGGTCCCGCGGTAGTCCCCGAAAAGACGCGCGCCTGCATTAACGGAGGTCCATGTCAGCATCGTCCCTGGTTTATAAGTGTCTCCCGGCCAGCGGAAGGATTGCCAGTCAGCCATCTGGTTAAAGTAGTGCAGCTTTTGTCCATCAATGGTCAGTTGAGTTTCTACAACCTGCGATGCCGGGCGTGCCTGCAGCTCGAAGCTGATGCCCTGACTGCCATCGGTAAACAGAATGTCTGAAAGTTCGCTCAGCTGGTTAATGGCCCGCAGGAAAGCCGGGTTAAAGCTCAGCCCCTGGCTGTTGACCTTATCCGGTACCCACTGGCTGCCTTCTTTGTGAAGCACCCCACTGAGTTCTGTGGTCAGGAATCGATCTATGCGACCACTGTCTTTACGGATGAACTCTGCCAGCATCGGCAAGGAGGCGTCACTCTTGCTCGCTGCGAACGGGAAGCGCCCTTCAAATGCGGTGCGCCAGTTCGCCACCACGGAGCGGGTCCATTTGTCATTCAGGCTCGCCGCCGACGGCTGGAGCACGGTCTCCCAGGCCTGAGTCAGCGGCTGCACAAACATGGTGCTGCCAAAACCACTCCACTCTTCACCAAGGCTTGCTGAAATCAGACTGCCATATTGCTGGGTGTCGGTCAGGTCAACGCTTTTTCCCTGAAATACGGTCTGCGCCAGGGTTTGCATCATCTCCTGCGGATCTGATGCGCTGGCCACCTGCTGCAGGCGAAGACGCACGCGAGTGATACGGGTCAGATAGGTCTGCAGACTCAGAGAGTTGTCAGCCGACATGACGTTGCTGCCCGTATTTTTACCCAGGAGCTGAAGCAGCGGACCGAAAGTTTCATCCAGCGGCCCCTGTGGACCTGTCGCCGACTGGTCAATTGCGGGTTTGTCTTTTCCACCAACCAGATCTTTTGCCGATTTGATAATGGAGTCCGAAAGACCTTCGCTTTTCTGGCCGGTCTGCCCCTGCCAGGCGAGAGTATTCATCAGGGCAATCAGTGGAGACTGGCGGACATCACTCATCAGCGTCAACTGGTCGGTCACATCGGCAATATTGTTCGCAGGATTCCAGCGCAGACTGTTAAGGAAGTTCAGCCAGCTGCCGGCAAAGTCAGTGAAGTAACGCTCAGTCAGGCGTGCTTTGAGCGCTTCCGGCGACATGTCCGCAGATACGGCTTTACGGGAATCGCTCAGCACCCAGTCAATCTCATCCCGTCGCGAGTTTGCGGCCTTTTCGATAGCCTGCTGAATGCCCCCTTCCCAGGCCTGACGAGTGAACATGCCCGACACCACTTCATCGGTGGTGAACAGCCGTCGCGCATCGGTACCGCTGGTCATGTCTTCGAGGGACACATCGGCAAAGTTACGGCGCACCGATTTAAGCATGTTCTCGTAGAGCGTGCTTTCTGCATTACGGCGGCCAATCTGCTGCAACAGCACCTGGCGGCTCTGGCTAACCAGCTGTGCATCCGGCGTTATTTTCCACTGTGGCTGCTTTGGCAGTTCAGAGATATAGAAGGCCCATAAATCCGGCGACAGGCTTTGCCATAGCCCGGTGGAGATCCCCATACGCGTTGGCTGCACGGTTTTCATAGCTTGTGCATAAAACGCGCCGTCGACTTTATCCGGACGGGCCATCATCAGCCAGGCTTTAAGCTGGTCATAACCCGGTTTCGCCAGCTGTGCACGCTGGTCGCTGTTTGGCGCCGAGTTGATCAGGGCGGTGAGCTTTTGCGCCAGGGCAGCATTTGCCGGGTCGCGTATTAGCCGGTTATTCGCTACGCCGTACCAGGGCAGCATTGCGTTGAGCAGTTGCTGGTTATGGTCAAGACCAAAGCGCTGATACCAGGGTGCACCTTCCTGAATTCGGTGCTGCAGGCGACCGGCATCATTGCGCAGGGCATGCAAGGCTAGCAAATGATAATCCGATACCGAGGGATGCTCTACCAGATTGCAGGCCTGACCTGCCACAGAGGAAATCTGAATGTAGTTCAGGGCAAAAGAGAGCAACAGCCCGGCTCCCCAAATCCCGGTGATGGTCATCAGTGTCCATGCCAGGGTGCGCTCCCACGCCATGCCGACCTGGCAACCGCGCACGCGGGTACAATCATCAACAATCCCATGCCAGGTTACCGGCAGTATCAGGGAATGCCTATGTGATTCAGGGATGTACTTTTCTTCACCAGCGGCTGTCGCGCCGTCGATGTCTTCAGCTGGCTTGCTCTGCGCCAGGCTGAACATCAGGCCACGCAACGGGATTTGTTGTTGAGTAGCATACAGCCACGGTGTCAGTTGCTGGACCCAGAGGCTGATGCCGCCTTCTTTCAGGGATTGTCCCAAACGAAGCAGAAAATCATTCTGCGGGTGGTCCGCAACCTGGCTGATACCCTGAGCCCGCAACCCGGGCAGCATCAACTCAAACTGGCGGCTGATGTCGTCAGGTTTTGCGCGAAACGGGAAGAAAGCGCCCACGGCCTGTTCAGTACGGTGGGTTTGTAACCAGTCACTGTCACACAATTTCCACAACCAGACAGGCGCAGCGTAACGCAATGATTCAGTGATTTTTTCCAGTCCGCGCAAATCGTTATCACTGATTTGAGGGGAAAGATTCAGCGTCTGCGGCATCACCCGGACAATGCCATCCAGAGGGCGGCCCAGGCGTAGTTTGCGCAGTGCCGCGAATTTTACTTTATCCAGTTCTGCAGTCAGGCTGCCACCGTAAATCAGTACCGTGCGGTTACCTTCTAGCCATTGATTTTTTTGCAGACCAGGCACCAGCTGATCGATAGCGGCTTCATTGCCGGTGACTAACAGCAGGCGGACTTTGCGACGCCAAAGGACGCCATAACGAAGATTAAGATGCTGTTTTAAATCGGTATAATCTCTGATGGTTGTGCTCACATCAGGAGTTGTTTTAGTTTCAGCACTTGAGGGTTCAGGTGGTAAATAAATGAGTTGTTTTTTTCTTTGCTTCCATCGCCAATAAAAAGGAGAGCAAATAGTGCCTAAGAATAAAAAACCAAATACACCACCCCACACCGACCAAATTTGGCGGTATGTAAGTCCATATTTAAGCAAGGCATCTTGATTAAGAAATAGTAAAAACGCAGTTATACCCGCAAGGCCAATAATTAAAACAAGATAGCCCCAAAATCCATAACGTGCTGACTGTAATTCCTTTTCCTGGGTCATAAGTAAAGTTTCCGAGTAATCAAACAAAGCAGTCTGGACTGAGGTGATGCCTGAATAATTAACAATTGGTTAGTTCCAGTCTTTTGAGCCGCGTCAACTAACAATGCGAGTGAAACAGGGAATACCATTTCACCAGGGGGGCCAAAAGAAAAATCAATCAAATTAAAAGGATGTTTCTCTGGAAGTTTCCACTGACATCGATCGGCATACTGAATCAGTTTTGAATTAATATCAGCAGGAATACCAGAAAGCCAGACATGGCGTAAATCACGCTTGTCAATTTGATTGTATTCAAAAAGCATATCTAAATCTTTTTCAATATTCTCATTATCCACAGGCATAACGCGGCCTAATCCGGCAAGTACCGGTACAGTATGTTGTCTGGAAAAAGTTGAGGATGATAAAAGCTGGGCAGAGACCATTTCGCTGGATTGCTTCTGTATACCTGTCAACCAGCATTGGAAGCTAAGAATTAATATCAAACCATCAAAATCAACGTTGTCGTGAATTTTTCCTATGCATTCAACGGAATAATTCACTTCAGGAAGCAAATCCCATTGTAAAAGAATACTCTGGCTTACATTATTTTTATCCCAACCGGGGGGGTGTAATACATAAATAGTATGCAAATATTTCCGATAACCCGGATACTGTTGCTCCAACTGTTTGTCGATAACATCAGACAAAACACGGAGGGATTCCCAGGAATGGGACAGCGGCCTGACTTTATCCGGATATGCTGGAATATCAGACAAAGGCCCAAGCAAACTCTCAGCCCCTTTGTCCTCAGGAGTAAGTATAACATTTCCAACCACTGACAATTGCTGTCGACTCCAGCGCTGCCATAATGCCTTAGTTCGAGCAGTTTCCTCTTTCCAGGCAGAAAGAGCTATGCTTGACTGTTCATAACGGTTTAGCGCTGCGCCAAAAAAACATAACCATATGAAAAATGCCGGGAGCAGCAGGAGAAACACTACTTTCTTATATGCCTCCACCCCCCACAAAGAAAAACCAAAAACAGCACAAACGATTAACAGAGAAATAAGAACAATCCCCCATCGCTTGTATGACAAGCTGGCAATTGTACTTTTTTCGGGTACTTTGGGGATAGGCCACATAATATTAAGACTCAATAATATTTTCGATGTGAGAACTAATAACCCGGCATCCACAGGCACAAATGCAGTTATTAACAACAACATTCACCCCATTTTCTGATGCTCTAGGATCGCCTTCTTTTATCGGATTGATTCCATGTTTCGGGCATGAGACTAAATCACCGACCAGGGCAACCTGAATACCATTAATAAACATTGTCGATGACGCGGTAATAACCATTCCACCATGGGTGGTATAATCACCCAAGCAAACAATTCCAGACATGTCTCCCTCTTTTTAAAAAGCAATTTACGTCAACATGATGGCTTGCTACAAAGACAGCATTCCAGTTAGTTATTATCGATATATTTTCAATTTCCCCCGCGTGAAAATATATACTCAAAATGCGGCGGGGCGCACGCGTACGCTACGGCTGATCGTGTCCCAGAAGGCGATAGTTTCCTCCTTGCTGTAGGAGGTTGGCGGCATGGTATCATTCTCCAGGGTCAGAATAAAATTGGGAGTCTTGTAGCTGGCTGTCATTTCATTGATGAACATATCAAAGCCGTAACGCGGCTCGTCCTGAGATGCCTGTAAACCCGTTGCGAGAAACTCCTGGGCCTGCAGCCCGTTAACACTAAAGGCCCCTTTTCTTTCCACATGGCCACGGTACAAGTTACTCTCTATCTCACCTGCTCTTTCCAGCACTGTGTCTTTTTCTCGGGTGAAGTTATCGGTGGAAAGAATAATTCTGATATGTTCCAGTGTTTTACTTTCAAGCCCAACGGAGATATCTTCCCATTCCCTTGCCGTCGGGTCGGTGGCAATAAACGCATGAGTGATACAGAAGCCTGGCTTCGTCGGAATAATGTCATTATCCCTGCCACTAATTCTCGCCATCAGCGACTGCATCTGGCTGATATCATTTGCGACATAGTTTCTGGCTGGGTGCCCTCTTTGTTGCTCATTATATATAGGGCTCGAATCATTAATGGTTTGCTTCTGAAATTTAATAACTGCGCCATTAGTATATAAATAGCCTTCCAGTGTTCGAATAAAATCTGCGGTACCCCCATTATCATTTCGTTCAAAAATTACACCATCCATACCGTCCGGCAAAGACCAGACTTTTTTAAAAAAGGCATATACTGAGCGTCAATAGTTTTATTTTCTCGCAGAGCCTTTTAACGTAATCCGATTAACTGCTTAAAACCCGGATGGTACATTTTCTTTGTCGCCAGGTAGGTTTTATACGTACCCTTGGGCCTTGAAATCACCACAGCCCAGATATTTTTATCCAGCGGCGCAGAGTCACTATAAGCCGTAAAGGATGATGGCAGGTCGAGTATATAGCGCCCGACGCAATAAGGTTTCATTTCAGCGTTTATTTTATTCATGGTTACCTGCTGTGATGACGTCAGTGTCTGCGGTGATGGATTGTAAGGGCGAAAATACTGATACAACCCATATCCCGCTACGATGAAGGCGGCCAGGATCATTGCTTTTTGTTTTATCTTATTCATGGTAAGCAAGCCCTGTATTTTTCACCTGCTGTGCAATTCTTATAATTGAGCGAAGAGTAAACCAGCGCGCATCCATGGTGTTGTCAGGTTTGTACGCCCCTTCGTGGTCAACGCCCGCACTGAGCTGGGCCTTTAACTTCGGAGAATTAATCACTGCCGCTCTGACCGGTACAGTGCCGTCACCGTCTTCCACAGGAGGTAATAATTCATATTTGCGGCTAACATACTCCTGGTCCGGTGTTTCCAGCGTTGCATAGCGAATGGTCTGGTTAAATTTGTCCGCCGGGTAGAATATTCCCCCTGTTCGCTTACCTGCGAGCGGTAGGCTTCCGGGGTATATTTTCCACTTACGTCCTTCCAGTGCAGTTCTGCATAAGAGGGGTATTTCTTCCCGTCATTGCCATAAAAGGCATAGGTATGTTCATGGTAGCGCCCATTAAGTCCTTCTATAAACGTTCTAACTTTATTATCAATATTATCCACATATGATTGCCAGTCCTTCTCCAGTTGAGTTTTATCCATATCTTTATTCTCTGGATTAATAAGGCGTTCCTCGCATAATCCCCACCACACCGACCTAAGAGTGTAGATTTCCGTATACGGATTTGTCTGGGGCAAAGGCTGCTTAAGGCCCTCAACATGAAACCAGCCCATGCCATATCCATAGCCTGGAAGGAGCTGTAGAGGACCCGGCGATTGTGCCAGTACAGGGGTCATTTCAGCGCCGCTACTGCCAATCACTAAACCAACCGGGCCTGCCTCACCCGCTTTCATCCGCTTATAGGCTATTGGGGCACCGCGGTCCGGCAACACTCCGTGTACAACAAACGCCAGCACATCGAGTTCTGCTTCACATCCCTTCACCGCCAGCAGGTGGTGGTTATGGCTGTATCTTAATGGAGGATTATTACTCATGCGTCCTATCCCTGTTTCACATCAAATTCCAGCACGCTGCTCTTTTCTCACTCCAGCAGGCATAAGTAATTGCAGTTTTAATTTATAGGATTCTGTAGATTAGCAGCGGGTGGTTATCTCAAAATTAAAACCAGCATTAAAAATATGTTTAGAGCGCTCTCTCATTTAAGATGCATTTACTCCCTGATGTTCACCGGAGCTGATCCAGTTCGATACCTGAACGTTCTTGTGATTCTGTCCCAGATATCAACCAGTTGTGAATCCGTATAGTTTTTTGTTTCCAAACCAGAATTATTCAACTCAACGGAAAATACCGGATGCCTTAAGTCGGCTATATCCTCATTCCCATAAAAGGCGAATCTGTAGGCAGGGACTATTTTTTCTTTCGGTTGATAAATGTCCTGCTTACCTTTCATCAGCCACTCTTCTGCATTTATCTCCGGTAGATTTACTGCCCCTTTCTTCAGAGTGTGTGCGCCAACTCTGATGAGGGTAGCATTGATTTCATCAGACCTTTCTAAGAGCGATTCAGATTTTCGAAGCGTATTATCACTGTTAACAATAAGGCCAAAGTCATCACTGTTATATATAATGTTGATGACATCGTTCGATATCACCCCTGAATCATTAATAAAACCTTCGGGAATACAGATACCAGGCAGTGTTGGCACTTCTTCATCATTTCTTCCCTTTAGTCGGGATAGCATGCTTTGCATTTCTGCCAACTTCTGAGGCTTATTATTTAGGCTAGATTCACTCAACCCCGCATTTTTTAACATCTTTTTCTTTTCAAAATATTTAGGGCTTGTATGATCTAAGAATTCTAGATAAACAATGAATGCAACTCCTTTGCTATATAGATGCCCTTCAAGAACCCGCATTCCTCCTGCCACACTTTCATTTACATTGCGATCAAAAATGACTGCATTGTCATTTATCCGGTATACCTGTTTCAGATAAGGAAGGTCCAGGGGATCAACTGCAGGACTATTTTTTAACTCCTGTTCACGTAACTGGATACGTTGTGCAAACGCCGGAGGATACAGCCGCTTGCTGGTAATTCTCATTTCATTAATTTTTACCTGCCCCATCGCAGCGTTGTTAAATGAAACGGGCACATCAAAAAGATAGCGGCCAATACACTGAGGTTTGGTCTGTTCAAATAGTTTATCCGTCATTTGTTTTTCCTTTGCCTTTAAAGGAGCTACCGGCCACGAACGGGTGAGCAACCAGAAAACTGTAGAGAGAATAAGGACGACAACAAGTAATCCCATCCATAAATGCCTTACCCGCATGAGGTGACCTCCCCGGCCATTTTTACTATCGAGCGTAACGTGAACTTCATCGCAACGGAAAGACCGTTTTCCGTACTGGTATCCCCCACGGCATAGGCGCCTTCATGATCTACGTCAGTCGCAAGCAGCGAGCGGATCCCGGGAAAATTAATCCTGCCGGCACGTACTGGTACGGTTCCGTCCCCGGCGCTGCCGGAGGAGGTCAATTCAAACGTGTTCCCTGCTGCATGGCGATAAACGGGACGTTCCGGCGGTACGCCCATAACCGGCCTCGGTGCCGGGATCTGCTGCCATATCAGATGATCGTCTGAAGGATATTTTTCACTGGCACCATAAAATGCATAGGTATTGGGATGATATTTGCCGTTTAATTTTTCAATAAAATCATAAATCGTATAAGTAATGCGATTAACATAATTACTCCATTCAATTTTTATATCATCCAGCAGCAATTCTTTCTCACACAGCCGCCACCATTCACTTTCATTCAGATAAATTTCCGTGTAAGGGTCAGACTCCGGCTTATACGCTGTTTCCGTTCCGCCGTGAATTTTCAGCCAACCCGGCCCGTAGGCTTTACCCGGCAGCAGTTGCAGAGGGCCGGGGGACTGGGCCAGTACCGGCATCAGGTTTGCTGCGTCAGCGCCAATTACCGCTCCGACAATGCCCCGCTCTCCGGTCTTCATTCGGCGATATGCCGCAGGCGATCCCAGATCAGGCATAACGCCGTGAACGATACCCAGAATATTATCTCTGCCGTTCATTTGTTCTGAATAATGTCGGGCCACCAGGCCGCCCATGGAGTGGGTGATCAGAATGACTTTATTGGTGGCAAGCCTGCCGTGATAAGTGCCTAAAGTCTCACTGATATACCGCTTGAGATGCGCGGCCGAATCAGCGTTTGACTGCAGCCAGTTATAACCAAAAACATGCACGGGAAAAAGGTAATCATAACTCCGCCTGACCTCAGGCTCAGTCAGCGCATTTTCGCCTTTCTCTGCACCTAAATTTTCACCAATCAGTAACTGGCGGTGCGTTCGCCTGCTAGTGCCATTGATCAGGTTATCAATCAGAATATGACCGTCATTCAGCATACACTGAAGCACATGGAGAGGTTCACCGTAGCTTTTGTAAAGCGCACTGCCCCAGCCACGGGCCGCTCTGGAGGGAAACCCTCTGCCATCAAGATCGTCGTAAAGTACCTTTCCCGTTAAATCGACTTCGGTGGTAAGAGGATCCAGCAAGGCTTTTCTTTGTTCTTTAGACTTATACAGCCATGCCAGCGCATCTGAGCCCTGAAACATGTCAGCATGCCAGACTTTTTCAGGGGATTTTATCTTTTTGAGATTCGTTCCCATGACTCCCGGCAGAAAAATAACCGGGATCACCTTTTCCGCCACCTTAGGACAGGCAACCACCAGATTGTCTTGCGCTCTGCCATTAGGCAGGCTGTAGTACACTCGCCCATTTTCATCATATTCTGGTCGGCTCACGATCTCATTTTCTGCTGCTTGAGTCATGGTTATTTTTCTCCCTCGAACCGCAGTTTGTCCATCACCATACTAACCTGCTTCATTAAGTCGCCTTTTCCATCTTCAGAGGTTGAGACGGTTTGACTGACTGCATCCTCACCCTGAATGGCCATTTTCTGCGCTGCCAGAGCTGACCCATCGTAGGCATCAATCGCCTTAGGTGTATAAGAAAAATTCGCGTTTTCCCAGCTCTGCATTGCCTGGCTTATACTCTGTCCACCAAACTTCTGCCACACCGCCCCGCGCTCGATGATTTTGTCCGGCGCCGCACACTCCACCGTTCCGTCCGCTATCCGGATATATCCCCCGCCGCTCGTCAGCACTATCCCCTGCTTCGCGCTGATGATGAGTTTTCCCTCACTGCTGCTGATGCGAATATCCTTCAGCGCATCCAGCGTCATCTCATCCCCCTGCGCCAGGATCTCCACCTTCCCTTTGCCGGCAAACATTTTAATGCCCAGCTTTTGCGCAAACAGACTTACCCGCTCCCCGGCCGCCACGGTAAATCTTTTCAGTGCGCTGAAATCCGTGTGCCCGCCGCTGGTGCTGATGATGTTGTCTCCCGCCGACTGCTGCAGGCTTTTCCCTGTCACCTGCGCTATTCCTTCCGGCGCCGAGACCAGCAGCGCCGCTTTCTTTAAATCCGTCAGCGCCTCTGACAGCAGCGCCTTCTGCGTTTGCACATCTGCCAGTTCAGCCCTCGCCGCCTCTGCCGCGCTGCGTAACGCTTCAGCCAGTGACCGCGCCTGCTCCAGCTGGCTCATCGCTGCCTGCATCTCCAGCACCTGACCCTGCGCTTTCATCTGGCCATCAGCGCTGATAAATATCCCTTTCTGCGCCCGTATCGCGCCCCAGCTGTCCGTCCTGAGCTCAAACCCCTCTCCGCGCTGCTGTTTCTCGCTGTCGACCAGATGCCCGAGATTGAGCTGGCTCTTGCCGCCGTACTCCGTGCTGACCTTGATATGCTCTTTCCCGCGCTCGTCATCAAGGCGGATCTTGTTGTTCGCCGGCGTGCGCAGGACGTTACGTTTGTAGTTGCGGATGGTGACGTGGTCGCCGTGGGCCGAGTCGTGCAGCACGCCGGAGATGTACGGCCTGTCCGGGTTGCCGTCCTCAAAGCCAATCGCCACCTCGGTGCCCGCTAGCAGCGGCAGGTGCAGGCCGTAGGTATCACCTGCATACGGGCGTGACTGGCGCACCCACAGGCTTTCGAACCCGGCCTCCCAGTTATCGCGGTCGAACAGCATGTTGACGCGGTAGCGCCCGTCTTTATCGATATGACCGTAGGTGTCGTTTTCGGTGGTACTGGTGACGCGGGCCGGTAAGGTGCCCGCCATCACCGGGCGTGCCCCCGGCTCAGGGCGGAAGCTGAAATCCGGGCTGTCCGGAATGCCGTCAAAACGAAGGCGAAAGTCTTCATCCCGCCGCGCGTGGGTCCGCATCGCCGTAATAACCACACCCTGAGCAAACACGTCAGCCACTTCATACCCGCCGGTGACTTTCAGCAGCATTCCCGGAGAGAGCGCCGGACTGCTGGTGATGGCCCGGGTCTGCGTCTGGCCATTCAGGTAGCGCTCATGCCGGATGCGGGCATAAAACGCACCGGACTCGGGTGCCGGATTACGCTCATACGCGCTGCCCGGCGTCAGATAATTGTCGGCATAGTGGTACGCTTCCCCGTACGTGGTCGCGTCGCCCCGGGTGACGTCAACCTGAGTATTCATATCCTCCGTGGCCTGACGGTAGTTGTAGTCGCGGGTGCTGACCTGCTTCTGCACCACGCTGTGGTGGCTCTCCATCCCCCACACCGAGTCCACACCCTGCGAATGCTGCCCGGACGGCGGCACCGACGGCAGGCTCAGGCCTTTCTCATACCCCTGCTGACCGTCATAAAACTCCACCACGTCGATGTTCAGGCGCGTGTCGGTGGTGAAGCGGAACCAGATACCGACCTCACCCAGAAGGCGGGTGATAAAGTGCAGGTCGTCCTCGCCGTACTGCATTACCTGTTCACGGCGCGGGTACTCTTTTGTGAGTGAGAACAGAAAATCCTGACCGCGCAGGCCGTGACGCTCGCGAAGGATTTTTTCCACAATTTGCGGGACCGACATGTCCTGGTAAATGGCGTTCTGGTGCGAACGGTCAAGCAGTGCCAGACGGGGCCGCAGCGTCAGGGCGTAATGTGTTTCATCTTTTGAGGTGCCGAGACGTTCAAAACCGGTCACCACCCCCTGAATCACCCGCAGCGGCTGCTGGATTTTGATTCCGTAACCCTGGTCAACCGGGGCCTGCAGCGTCAGCGAGCCGGGCTTCATCAGCATCATCTCTTTGCTGATGCCGTGGTCGCGGCAGGTAAATTCAACACGGTAGCTGAACGGTCTGCTCAGGGCTTCGTCGCCTTCAAAAGCCAGCACATCAGGCTCTGCGTCACAACCCTTCACCACGAGCAGGTGATGGTTATGGCTATATCTGATCGGAGGATTAGTGCTCATACGTTGCCTCCAGATTCCAGTCGAATTCCAGGCCGATCCCTTCTTCATCGTCCCAGCCAAGGCGTAACGTGTGCGGCTTCTCTTTTGCGGCCATACAGGTCAGCAACTGCTGGCTCAGCACTGGCAAAATTTGTTGATTCAGCAGGCTATCGACGTTGCGCGCACCGGTGTCCGGCAGCAGGCAGGCTGTGGTCAGCGCATCATAGAGACTCTCATCAATCTGCGTGGTCAGCCCGTAGTGGCGGTGCAAGCGCTTGCTGACCTGCGACAGTTTCATTTCCACGATGGTACGCATGGCAGCTTCAGCCAGCGGACGGTAAATCACCGTCTGGAAGCGGGCGAGCAGCGCGGGCTGGAAATGATCACGCAGGATCGGACGCAGCAGTTCGTGTAGGTCTGCTTCGGTAGCTTCCGGGTTTTCATCCAGTAGCTTCATCAGGTGGTCGCTTCCGAGGTTGGAGGTCATCAGGATAACGGTGTTGCGGAAGTCGATTTCACGCCCTTCGCCGTCGCGCATAAATCCGCGGTCGAAGACCTGATAGAACAGGTTCATCACGTCACGGTGCGCCTTTTCCACCTCATCCAGTAGCACCACGCTGTACGGGCGCTTACGCACGGCTTCGGTGAGGATCCCACCCTGGCCGTAGCCGACGTAGCCCGGAGGTGACCCTTTCAGCTGGGAAACCGTGTGCGGCTCCTGGTATTCAGAAAGGTTAATCGTAATAAGTGACTTCTCGCCACCGTACATGGCATCGGCCAGCGCAAGCGCGGTTTCGGTTTTCCCCACACCGCTCGGACCTACCAGCAGGAATACGCCCTGCGGACCGTTCTCGGAAGTAAGGCCCGTTTTTGCCGCACGCAGACGCCGGGCGATAGCCTCAAGCGCCACATCCTGCCCAACCACACGTTTACCGATTTCATTTTCCAGGGTCAGCAGTTCGGTCTGCTCGTCCTTCATCAGTGATGACAACGGCACGCCTGTCCAGTCGGCAATCACGTTGGCAACGGTGCGGACATCAACATCCAGGGAGAGCAGCGGGTTGCTGTGCTGCATCTCGTTAAGCTCCTGTTGCAGCCTGTGAATCTCACGCTGGCGTGAGATATCCTGACGGCTTTCGCGTAGCTGCCCGGTGAGTTTCATCTCCTGACCGTACTGGGTTTCCAGTTCGTCGAGTGTCTCTATCTGGCGCACCTCTTCCTGCTCAATCTCGCTCAGGCGCTCGGCATGACACTGATTGCCAATGGCGATATCTTCCAGTAACGCCTGCTTCTCCATGTCGAGCGCAGCGATACTCGCGCGAAGGCGGGTTAGCTGCTCCGGTACCGTGTCAAGACTCATACGCACGCGGGCGGCAGCCGTGTCCAGCAGATCGACCGCTTTATCAGGAAGCTGACGTCCGGTCAGGTAGCGGCGCGAAAGGGTAACTGCCGCACGAACCGCATTGTCGGTAATATGCACATTATGGTGTTCGGCATAGCGGGATTTCAGGCCACGGAGCATCAGGCAGGCGGTGTCATCGTCCGGCTCATCCACTTTGACCATCTGGAAACGGCGCTCCAGGGCGGCGTCGCGCTCGAAGTACTGTTTGTACTCGGACCAGGTGGTGGCCGCTATAGTACGCAGTTCGCCACGCGCCAGCGCCGGTTTCAGCAGGTTGGCTGCATCAGCGCCACCAGCCTGATTACCTGCGCCGATGATGGTATGCGCTTCATCAATAAAAAGCAGGACAGGTACAGGCGATTGCTGCACCGCATCGATGACGTTTTTCAGGCGCTGTTCGAACTCACCTTTCACGCCCGCGCCAGCCTGCAGCAGGCCCAGGTCAAGGGTACGCAGGATAACCGTTTTAAGGGATTCCGGCACATTACCCTCGGCTATACGCAACGCCAGGCCTTCAACCAGTGCAGTTTTCCCCACGCCCGGCTCGCCGACCAGGATCGGGTTGTTCTTGCGGCGGCGGGAGAGGATATCCACCATCTGGCGGATTTCCGTATCGCGACCAAAGACCGGATCAATCTTGCCCTCTTTCGCTTTAGCTGTGACATCAAGGGTAAATTTATCCAGCGCGTTCTGCAGCGCCGGAGTCAGTTCCCCCTCTTCCATTTCTACTCCAGCCGGGCGCCCGACAAATTCCACCTCACCACCGTGGCGCTGCGTCAGTTCAGCTTCGCGCTGCATTTCCAGTCGCTCGTCCGATTGCGCATCCAGCAAAGGTCGCAGGCGTTCCAGCTGACTCTGACCAAGGGTTAACAACGGCCAGAGGCCGTCACAACGTGCCAGTTTCGGTTTTTCCACCAGCGCCATTAGCAGATGGACGCTGCGAATCAGCTCTTCTTCGTTAAGTGAAGCGAGTAGCCAGGCTTGCTGTATCAGAGTCTGGATGTCGTCAGACAGCTGAGGCCGATGGCGAACAGACCGAGGTTGTCTGTCTAGCCAGCCGAGCAAATCCTGCCAGATGCTGTCCATATCCCATTCGTAGCGACGCGCCAACACCGTCAGGTCACCTTCCCCCTGCTCCAGCAGCTTCAGCAGCCAGTGCTCAGGCAGAATTTCTGCATGCGCGCGGGTCTGGCAGAGCGAAGCTGCACCTTCCAGCGCTCGAGCACAGTATGGATTAAGACGTCGAAGGAGGATTGCCGGGTTTTCCATGTTGGTTTTACTCACTGTTGAGGACCTTTCGGGCACGCTACCGCCCCTGGCCGTTACCGAGGCCCATAAGGTCTGTTTCCGGGATGTGATGTTTTCTTTGCTCAACGCCCGCCGCTGCAGACGTTCAGCAAAGAGAAAAGCGGACAGAGAAATCTGCCCGCTTGCGACTTACGCGGTGGCGCGTTCGTTCCAGGAATCGGAATGAATGATGTTGCCGTCTTTGTAGGTCCAGGTGATTTTTTCGTAACGCAGTTCAACGCGCTCAAGGTGGTTGTGCTTCTCTTTAGAAGGATCCTTGATGTCATACATTTCAGGATTCACTTTCACCACCTTCACGTTTTCCAGTTTGGTGTTGAAGTACTCCACTTCCTGGCCCGCGTCGTTGATTTTGTACCACTTGAATTCCGCAGATTTCAGGGTCTGACCGGTGGTCACAGCCTTGTACAGGTACGGGCTGGACGAGTCGATTTCCTTGGTGAACAGGAACGGGGTGTGGATACGGGTACCGGTCAGCTTGCCGGTGTTGTTGTCGGTCGGGATGTACAGGTTATGTTCCTGAGCGACAACTTCGATGCTGCCTTCACGATCCTGAACGTCCACCGAACCTTTAATGTCCGCGCCGCCGTCGTCTTTCAGCCAAAGATAAACAGGAATTGCCATGGAATTACTCTCCATTGTGTAGTGAAGCGCCACCATCCTGCGATGACGCTGAGGGTTTGCCGGGTATCAGACAGGCATTCGCCTGCGGTACCAGACTGATTTCGACACGGCGGTTGAGCGCACGCCCTTCCGGGGTGTCGTTAGTTGCGATCGGACGGCTTTCGCCATAGCCCTGCACCGCAAAACAGCTTTCCGGCACGTCGCCGGTATCACGCATCCAGTTGCGTACCGCTTCAGCACGTTTCAGGGACAGCGTCTGGTTCAGTTGCGGAGTGCCGGTGTTATCGGTATGACCGGACACGACAATCAGCCAGCCCGGTTTGGCCTTAACCCCCACCAGGGAATTGACCAGCATTTTGGTAGAGCCCGCTTTCAGCACGAACTTGCCGGAGTCGAACAGTGACATGCTGTCGAGCCTCACAATTTTCGGTACCGGTTTTGGGGTCGGCTGCGGTTTAGGTGGTGGAGGTGGCGGTACATACGAACGGATCGCTTCCAGCACCGGCATCCGTAGACGTTCTCCCTGATAAAGCCCCAGACCCAGCCGGGTCGGTATACCGTTGCGTGCATAGCTATCCAGCTGCGCCGCATCCTCCCGAAGAATCTCAACGGCGCTAGCCTTCGGGCCGTAATCATCCATAGAAAGGCTGTCGTAATGGGTAACATCGAAGCTGACCCGATGCAGCAGCTGGCGATTGTTCCAGCCACTGCTGAGCAGCGCGGTGATGGCCGCCAGGGTGAAAAGACCAAGGGCACAGCGCTGGGTGCGAGCTCGTGGCGTAAGCCCGCGTCCCTCCGGTAACAGCGGCAGGATGAAATCCGGGAAGGGTGAGATCACCGTACTGTCCGTCCCTACGGGGTGCCAACCAGCCACCTGCCGCATAGCGGTGTGACGCGACATCCACGCCGTCCAGGCCGAAGACGCGAGGCTCCCGGCAAGAATCGGCCCCATTCCCCACAGCACCGCTGCAGGTGCGATGGTCGGAACATCAGGATTCTCATCGAGAAATACCGCCTGGACATGCTGATGGAACCAGCGCATCAGGCTGTTCATCAGCACCTGCTGCTGCATCACGGGCGCACCGCCGGTGTTGACCCACGCGGCGATCGAACAAGGCGCATTCGACTCACGCCAGACGCTCCTCTCTTCACCCGGAATAGCAGCCTGCCAGAGCATGTCATCCGTCATCGCGCTGCCGATCTGACCATTCAGAATCAATGGCACAGAATGACCCGTTTCCTTACGCAGCTGGCTGATTTGCCAGCGCAGAGCCAGCAGACGACTTGTCAGGGCTTCGCTGTCGACATGTTTCTGCGGGCAAACGCTGATCATCACCGACAGCTGACGGCCCCAATCCGGGCGCTGCCACAGTATCTGACGGGCAACCTGCTCCAGATCCTGATGGTCCTCAACGCGGATCCAGCATCCCTGCGTGACGATCAGCACCGGTGACTGTTGCGGCCAGGTCAGCGGCAGATCGCCACAAACCAGCACCACGGGCTGACGGTAAGTGGCTTCAGGAAGGTCATCCAGAAGCAGGGTGACGTCATGCTCCGCACGAGGTCGGGTGATATACCAGAACACGAAGATAACCCCGAGCATCGCCAGCAGAACGAGCACTGAAGCCAGCCGGGATACCGGCAGAAAAGCCAGACAGACCACTGCACTCAGCAGGGCGGCCCACAGCGCAAGCCCGCGCTGTTGTGCAGGACTCATTTTACGGCTCCCGGCAGCAGGGTCAGCAGCATCTGATCGAGCCAGCTATCCAGTCCCCACCAGAGCGCGGCAAGAACAATCACGCTTAGTCCAATACGTGCCGGCCACGATGCAAACCATCCACCCACTCCCCGCCCGACACGGCTTTCTGCCAGAACAGGATGGGTCTGCGGATAGCTGAACGGCGCGACATGTTCACTGAGCGCGCCGATCAGCTTCTGGCGTTCAGGATCGTTCAGCGCACGAAAGTCTCCCAGGAATCCGAGCATCATTACCCGCTGGAAGCAGGTCAGTACAGCAATGTCTGGTGCAGGTTCGCGCAGCACATCGCGCATCCTGTCACACAGGGTGTCGCCGGCGTCCATCGTGCCGAGGAAGTGTCCCTGCAGGGGAATGTCATACCACTGCACACAGGCGTCATCCTCTACACCGCGCCCTTTGACCGCCTCATCAAGCAATGCACATTGTGCAGTGAGGATATGCTCACAGCTGGCTTCATCAAGTTCACTCGCTTTCAGTTCACGCTGAACGCGCTCCACATCAGCGATACACCGCTCCCACAAGACCCGACCTTCACCTTCCTGAAACTGCGGGCCATGGCGAAGGCTAATGACCTGAAGCCAGGTATCCTGCAGCAGGGCGTCAATATCAACAGAAACGGCAGCGCCGTGTTTACGTTCACTCATGTTCTCAGTACCGCAAAGAGTTCAAGTTCAGGCTCGCCAAGCATGCCTGGGACGTAAAACATGCACGTCCCACTCTGGAGCATCTCAGTCGCCAGAGGATGGGAGAGATCGAGACTGAAATACTGATTTTCCAGACGCAGCGGAATGGCAGCTGGTACATGGCGCAACGGCGTCAACGGCACGCCCACGCGGGAAGAGTTGACAATCCCCCGCACATGGTCAGGACTGCCCACCTTACACTGACGCGGGAACTGTTCCTGCAGCTGCGCCACCGGGATCGGCGAGCGAACAGAAAGATAGTAATCAGCCCCTTCGCGCAGACGCGGGTCGTACAGGCGAGCCTGCCAGAAGTGCAGCCGTGGGTCATAGTCGAGTGACAGGGCCACCACGCGGGACGGCAGGCTGGCTTCAAGCAGATCGCCAAGCAAATCAAACAGCGGTGGAAACACCGCATTAAGTTGCTCGTGGTGCCATGCCGGTATGGCATTCACCTGATGCTCCAGAGAGAAGGTCAGCAGGCTCCCTGCAAGACGAGAAAGTTCCGGATACAGACGTTCCGGCGGGCTTTGCTGGTTACGCTGGAACTGACCCAGCACGGGCTCAGCGCTGTTAAGCGCGTTGAGCAGCCAGAACAGGGATACATCAGCCACGGCAAAATCAGCCATACGCTCGTTGCTTTCACGCCGCATTGCCATGAGACGGCACAGGCGAGCACGCAGTTGGGTCATCAGTTGTTCCAGTTGGGTAACCAGCCAACGGCTTCCCTGAAGGGCCAACAGCGGAGGGAGAAACGTCTCATCTAATTGCCATGTCCCCTGCGAGTCTTGCTGCAGTCGGGCGACCGGGCAGGTCAGATAGTCGCTGTTGTTCTGATGGGCAAAACGCAGCGTCAGTTCCGGCTGTATCACAGCAATCTGGCGGGTATCTTCCCCAAAGGTATTGCGTACATCCCGCCAGCGCTGCCGGTATCGCACCGGACGCTCGGCTACCTCATCGGGCTTCAGGCAGTTGCCGCCGTTCGCCCGCAGTAGCGGGAGCGCCAGCACCACCTCCACCTGCGATTCGCTTTCAAGCGACAGCACCGGAGGCAGAGTATCGGCATTGTCTGTATCAATCAGCGTGCCGTCCTGAAAACGGACATGCAGATGACGTGCCTGCAGACGTCCAAGCCTGAGAGCTTCCGGTTCGAAGGTGGCATTGATCACCCCCCACGGACAGGAGAGGCCCAGCCGGGCAATACATTCGGCAGACCAGGCCGCATACGCGACCTGTTGCTGAAAATGCTGGGGAGAGACCATAATGCCTCTGCCCCATAGCGGTTGTTCCGTTTTCATCGGCTTCCTGCCTGTTCTTACGATTTCGCTTTCGGCATCTGGGAAACCAGCGACAGATTGACGTCCATACCTTCCACCTGGAAGTGCGGGATCGCGTACAGTTTCACGCGGAAGAAGCCCGGGTTATCCTCAATGTCTTCCACCACCACTTTCGCATCACGCAGTGGGTGAGACGCCTGCAGTTCGTCGCCCGGGTCGGTCATTTCGGTCACCAGACTGCGGACCCAGGTGTTCAGCTCCAGCTCCAGCAGCCGGCGATCTTTGGTGGTACCGATGTTCTCGCGCTGAATCAGCTTCAGGTAATGGGCTATACGCGACAGCAGGAAGATGTACGGAAGACGGGCGTTGATGCGGCTATTTGCCGTCGCATCTGCGGTGTCATACAGAGCCGGTTTCTGAGCGGAGTTAGCCGAGAAGAAGCACGCGTAGTCGCGGTTTTTGTAGTAGGACAAAGGAATGAAGCCCAGATTCGCGAATTCGAATTCGCGGGTTTCAGGAATCATCACCTCGCTCGGGATTTTTACCTGATTGCCGGTACCAAGATCGTACAGATGGATAGGCAGATCCTGAACCGCACCACCTGCCTGCGGGCCACGGATTTGTACACACCAGCCATTGTTGATAAAGCTACGCACCATGTTAGACGCGAAGGCAAACGAGGCGTTTGTCCACAGGTATTTGTCGTGATCCGGACCTTTGACTTCTTCGACATAGTTGAAGCTGCGAACCGGAACGGTATCCGGGCCATACGGTAGACGTCCCAGCACGCGCGGCATGACCAGGCCAATGTAGCGAGCGTCATCGGTATCGCGGAAAGATTTCCACTTGATGTACTCTGCGCGGTCAAAGTAGTTACCAATATCTTTAATCGCCGCGACGTCTTCCATGGACTCTTTAAGGAAGAATTTCGGGCCTGCAGAGCCGATAAACGGCATATGCGCAGCAGCGGAGACTTTAGAGATGTTACGCAGCAGAGCGACATCCTGCGCTGAAGCATCAAACTCGTAAGCGGAAATCAGCGCCGCAATTGGCTCGCCGCCAGGAGTATCATATTCATCAATGTAGGCGTGTTTATACAGACCACTCTGGATGATTTCCGGGCTGTCTTCAAAGTCCTGGCGCAGGTCTTCTTTGGACATACTCAGCAGCTCAATTTTGACGTTCTGGCGAAAATCTGTTTTATCAACCAGCGACTTCACACCGCGCCACAGGCTTTCAACCGCCTGAAACTCGTCATGGTGCATAACCGCGTCCAACTGGCGGCTGATTTGATAATCGAGCTCAGCGATATGGTGATCAATCAGGCTTTTATCCAGTTTTTCGACCTTCGCGCCCGCTTTGGTCAGACACTCCAGAAAGACCTGCATACCGGCAGTCAGACGCTCATCAGCGGTCGCATCTGACATCGCCTGCGCATCTTGCCAGATGTCTAGCGCGCTCAACTCGGAGACAGGACTCAGATTGATTTTCTCAAACAGAGAGGCGTAAACACCACCCGCAGCGGGACGTTCCAGCACCACGCTTTCACCGCCAGCAATATTATTTTGTACAGACATGAGCATTCCTTGATTAATCCGTTAAAACAGCGTGATGGTTAAGGTTTTTTTGATGCCAGTGCAGAGAGTTCATTTCGCAGCTCAGCACTAAGCGACTGGTCCAGAAGGATTTTTTCCAGCTCTTTTCGGAAAGTCTGGTTATCCAACAGGTTGGCCTTCAGATCGCGAAGCAAGTTGCGCATTGCCAGCATCGCCTTGAGCTGCGGTATCTGAGCAGCCACCTGCTCTGGCGTGAAATCTTTCATGCTCTGGAAAGTCAGCTGAATAGCGTCTTCACCACCATCATCAGCCAGCGTATTTTTAACGGTTAGATTAAGTTTTGGGGAATATTCAGAAAGAACGCTATCAAAATTATTTTTCGTGATATTAACTTTTTCACGCTCAGATATTGAAGCAGACTCCTGCCCATTACTGAAATCACCAGCAACCAGTAATTTCAGTGGTAATTCCATTTTCTTGCTTGCCCCGCCGGTATGCAGGTCAAGCTTCAGGTTAATACGTGCCTTAGGCACCTCGTTCTGAAAACTGTCAGCCATCTCATCATCCCTCTTTGTTTTGCTACGCCAACTTCACGGTATCGTTCTTGATGCGCAATATTAGAATAATGATCGACATAAAATCAAATACACAGATCTTTTATCCGTCATAAGAAATTTCTTAAGAATTTTCCACTAAAACATTATGGCGAATTACCCTGCAACCCCAGAAAAAGACACTGCTTTTGTTATGCAAACCGAATATTTGTATCGAAAAAATGATCACAGGCAGATAGACGCCAGGGAAAACACTTAATATTGATTTACATCAAGAAGCCAATACCAAACATCATGAACGGCCTGCAGCATATTATTGCAGAACGATAAAAATAAGATTTTTATAAATAATGAAAGCAAACTGAATTATTGATTGCGTAAATAATACATGAGAATTTTCACAGGGAATTTTCTTATTCTCTAATTTGGACGTGATAAATAAATTTCTTAAGTGAGTAATCTGTCACGAACAAACACGCTGCTCTTTTTGCCCGCTCACGCCTTCATCAGAAGATGATCTACCAGCCCAACTCACGCAGACGGTTTGCTCTTGCAGTGATTGATTATAAAATCTGTAAAATCAAACACCTTCCAAACTGCCGCTTTTTTAATCAAAAACGAGTAATAGCACATATCGTATAACGGTGTTACATTATGCCGCCCACCCAATGTCAGCTATGGCCAGGTAACGCCGTAAAGATCGGTAAAGCCTGCAACCATGACCTTGTACTACGGTCTAATAGGCACGTGGTATCGCACTATGCGTTACTTTCACCGGCTCTACATAGGTTTCTCTATTTTGTCTCAATCCAATTTCAAACGCGCATTTTTGCACCCGCGTTACTGGTTTACATGGTTTGGTCTTGGCGTACTCTGGCTGTTGGTTCAACTTCCGTACCCTGTTCTGCGTTTGCTGGGATCTAAACTGGGTAGCGCTTCCCGCGTTTTCCTGAAACGTCGCGAATCCATCGCGCGTAAAAATCTTGAGCTTTGCTTTCCTCAGTACAACGCTGAAGAGCGCGAGAAACTCATCGCTGAAAACTTCAAGTCTATCGGCATGGCGCTGCTTGAAACCGGCATGGCCTGGTTCTGGCCGGATGAGCGTGTCCGCAAGTGGTTTGACGTGGAAGGCCTGGATAACCTTAAACGCGCACAGATGCAAAAGCGCGGCGTGATGGTCGTTGGCGTTCACTTTATGTCTCTGGAGCTGGGTGGCCGCGTGATGGGGCTTTGTCAGCCAATGATGGCAACCTACAGACCGCACAACAGTGCGCTGATGGAGTGGGTGCAGACGCGAGGCCGCATGCGTTCCAATAAGGCGATGATCAGCCGTAACAACCTGCGCGGCATGGTTGGAGCGCTAAAGAAAGGTGAAGCCGTCTGGTTTGCTCCCGATCAGGATTATGGACGGAAAGGCAGCAGCTTTGCGCCCTTCTTTGCGGTGAAAGACGTGGCGACGACTAACGGCACCTTTGTCATTTCGCGTCTGTCTGGCGCCTCCATGCTGACCGTGACGATGGTGAGAAAAGCAGATAAGTCAGGCTATCGTCTGCACATCTCCCCTGAAATGGCTAACTATCCGGAAAACGAGTGCGAAGCCGCCGCGTTTATCAATAAAGTCATCGAAACTGAAATCATGCGTGCCCCAGAGCAGTATCTGTGGATGCATCGCCGTTTCAAAACTCGCCCTCTTGGCGAATCCTCACTCTATATTTAAGCCCTTCATGAAGGTTAGTTTCGCTAAGAAACTAACCTTTTCAATCACCTGCCTTCCCTCTGAAAAACCGTCTTTGATTGCGTCGCCCAAAGTGAATTTATTGCGACGCGAAATCAAACTGTCGCCGTTCCACGACACTCGTAAGTGACGGAAATTATTTAAAAAAATGCCTCTTGTCACCCCTCATTTTTAGGCGTACATTAGCGCCGTCTGGCAACAGGAAAGCACAGAATTCTGAGCTGGAGTTAACGGCGTAACGGGAAAATTCTCATTTCCGTTTTGACCGGATTTCAGTTCTCTATAATCAGGTGGACTCTGTTTTTAAATGCGTACCACAAGATACGCGGAGCGATGAAACGTGAAATATTTCTTTATGGGCATTTCGGTGATTGTTTTAGTCTGGGCCGGAACCTTTGCCCTGATGATCTAGTGAAGAACATGCAGTCAAAAAAACAGGAGCCATCGGCTCCTGTTTTTTTATGTCATGACGACGCGGGATGTTCTGCGACGCTCTTTGAGGTGAGAAGACCGTCGGCCCGGAACATACTCTTAATGCCCCTCACCGCCTGACGAATACGGTCGCTGTTTTCAATCAGGGCGAATCGCACATGGGTGTCGCCGTAATCACCAAAGCCAATGCCCGGTGACACACATACCTTCGCATCCTGCAGCAGTTTTTTGGCAAACTCCAGCGATCCCATTGCCGCGTACGGCTCCGGAATTTTCGCCCAGACGTACATGGACGCTTTCGGCATTTCCACCATCCAGCCCGCTTCATGCAGCCCTTTTACCAGCACGTCGCGGCGGCGCTTATACTGGGCGGCAATCTCGTGAACGCACTGCTGGTCGCCTTCCAGGGCAGCGATGGCCGCAACCTGCAGCGGGGTGAAGGTACCGTAGTCGTGATAACTCTTAATGCGCGCCAGTGCACTCACCAGCGTTTTGTTACCCACCATAAAGCCAATACGCCAGCCCGCCATGTTGTAGCTTTTTGACAGGGTAAAGAACTCTACCGCCACGTCACGCGCGCCCGGGACCTGCATAATCGATGGGGCTTTCCAGCCGTCATAGACGATGTCAGCATAGGCTAAATCGTGAACCACCAGCACGTCATAACGCTTGGCCAGCGCGACAACTTTCTCGAAGAAATCGAGCTCCACGCACTGGGCCGTTGGGTTCGACGGGAAACCCAGGATCATCATCTTGGGTTTCGGATAGCTTTCGCGAATCGCACGTTCCAGCTCGTTAAAGAAATCAACGCCTTCCACCAGCGGCACGGAGCGGACCTGCGCCCCGGCAATCACCGCCCCGTAGATATGGATCGGGTAGCTTGGATTAGGCACCAGCACCGTATCGCCATGATCCAGCGTAGCCAGCATCAGGTGTGCCAGCCCCTCTTTCGAGCCGATGGTGACAATGGCTTCACTTTCCGGATCGATATCAACCTGATAGCGATCCTGATACCAGCGCGAGATCGCGCGACGTAATCTGGGAATACCGCGCGAGGTTGAGTAGCCGTGCGTATCCGGGCGCTGGGCAACCGTGCAGAGCTTCTCTACGATATGCGGTGGCGTTGGGCCGTCAGGGTTACCCATGCTGAAATCAATGATATCTTCACCGCGCCGACGCGCAGCCATTTTCAGCTCAGCAGTGATATTGAAAACATAAGGGGGGAGACGATCGATACGCGTAAAACGGCGTTCAGGACTGAATTCAGCCATAGATTCCTCAGATTAACGTTAGCGCCCGGACCGTCCGAGCGACGCTGCCACCGATGTGGCATGTTTAGAAAATAACCTGAAAAAAATCATGCTGTCGAGAGGGAAATGAAAAAAAAGCGATCGACTGAAAACCGGAACCCGGCTGCGCCTAAAAGCGGAAGCCTCTGTTTCGGGATCGGCTTTCTGATAGCCGTTATTTAACATGATGATATCAAAACAGTTACCTGACGATGCATAGGAAACGAAAAAACAGGACGCATCGGTCACCGTCAGATAATCCCCTTTGCAAATTATGGTTTTTCCTCATTTGATAAACCTGACGGATAGCTGGTCAATACGCGCCAGGTTTTTTATCATGGTTCTTTCCCGTTATCCCAGGTCTACTCGTGCACGAAATATTCACTATGCTGCTGGCGGTTTTTGACCGCGCGGCATTAATGCTGATTTGCCTGTTCTTCCTCATTCGCATTCGCCTGTTTCGCGAGCTGTTGCACAAATCAGCCCACTCGCCAAAAGAGCTGCTGGCCGTTACCGCCATCTTTTCGCTCTTCGCCCTGTTCAGCACCTGGTCCGGCGTGCCGGTAGAGGGTTCGCTGGTAAACGTGCGCATAATCGCCGTCATGTCCGGTGGGATTTTGTTTGGTCCGTGGGTGGGCGTCATCACCGGCCTGATTGCCGGGACGCACCGCTACCTGATTGATATCGGTGGCGTAACGGCGGTGCCGTGCTTTATCACCAGCATTATCGCCGGGGTGCTTTCCGGCTGGATCAGCCGCAAAATCCCGAAAAAACAGCGCTGGCGCGCCGGGATCGTCGCAGGCATGGTGTGCGAAACGCTGACCATGATCCTGGTCGTCGTCTGGGCCCCCACCACCGCGCTGGGGCTGGATATCGTTTCGAAAATCGGTATCCCGATGATCCTGGGCAGCGTGTGCATCGGTTTTATCGTGCTGCTGGTGCAAAGCGTAGAAGGGGAAAAAGAGGCCAGCGCCGCCCGTCAGGCCAAGCTGGCGCTGGATATCGCCAACAAAACGCTGCCGCTTTTCCGCCACGTTAACGCGGAATCGTTGCGTCAGGTCTGCGAAATTATCCGCCACGACATCAATGCTGATGCCGTCGCCATCACCAACATTGACCACGTGCTGGCCTACGTTGGCGTCGGGGAACACAACTATCGCGACAACGATGACACCATTAGCCCGACCACCAGACAGGCGATTAACTACGGTAAAATCATTATTAAAAACAATGATGAAGCCCACCGAACGCCGGAGATCCACTCGATGCTGGTGATCCCGCTGTGGGAGAAAGGCGTCGTGACGGGCACCCTGAAAATTTATTACTGTCACGCGCATCAGATCACCTCCTCCCTGCAGGAGATGGCGATTGGCCTGTCGCAGATTATCTCCACCCAGCTTGAGGTTTCGCGGGCGGAACAGCTGCGTGAGATGGCAAATAAGGCAGAGCTGCGCGCGCTGCAGAGTAAAATCAATCCCCATTTCCTGTTTAACGCGCTGAACGCTATCTCCTCGTCCATTCGTCTTAATCCGGACACCGCGCGCCAGCTGATTTTCAACCTGTCGCGCTATCTGCGCTACAACATCGAGCTGAAAGATGACGAGCAGATCGACATCAAAAAAGAGCTGTATCAGATCAAGGACTACATCGCGATTGAGCAGGCGCGCTTTGGCGACAAGCTCACGGTCATTTACGATATTGATGAAGAGGTCAACTGCGTGATCCCGAGCCTGCTTATCCAGCCGCTGGTCGAAAACGCGATTGTTCACGGTATTCAGCCCTGTAAAGGCAAAGGCGTCGTCACCATCAGCGTGACCGAAAGCGGCAACCGCGTGCGTATTGCCGTGCGCGATACCGGCCACGGGATTGATCCAAAAGTCATTGAGCGCGTGGAGTCTAACGAGATGCCCGGAAATAAAATCGGCCTGCTGAACGTGCACCACCGGGTCAAGCTGCTTTACGGCGACGGACTGCATATTCACCGTCTTGAGCCGGGCACCGAAATTTCTTTTTACGTCCCGAATGAGCGCTCTCTCGCGCATACGACGACATCACTGTTGCCCCAGGTGGAGTAGCCCATGAAAGTTATCATCGTTGAAGATGAATTCCTGGCTCAGCAGGAGCTCACCTGGCTTATCAAAACCCATAGCCAGATGGAGATTGTGGGTACGTTTGATGATGGTCTGGACGTGCTGAAGTTTTTGCAGCATAACCGGGTCGACGCCATTTTCCTGGATATCAATATCCCGTCGCTGGATGGCGTATTGTTGGCGCAAAACATCAATCAGTTTGCCCATAAGCCGTTTATCGTTTTCGTTACCGCCTGGAAAGAGCACGCCGTAGAGGCCTTCGAGCTGGAGGCGTTTGACTACATTCTTAAGCCTTATCAGGAGTCGCGGATTGTCAGCATGCTGCAAAAGCTTGAGGCCGCATGGCAGCAGCAGATCGCCCCCGCTAGCGCCACCTCAACGGTACGGGAAAACGACACCATTAATCTGGTCAAAGACGAGCGCATCATCGTGACGCCGGTCAATGATATCTACTATGCCGAAGCCCATGAAAAGATGACGTTTGTCTACACGCGGCGGGAGTCTTACGTGATGGCAATGAACATCACCGAGTTTTGCAGCAAGCTGCCGACGGCACACTTTTTCCGCTGCCACCGTTCGTTCTGCGTGAATTTAAACAAGATCCGCGAGATCGAACCCTGGTTTAACAACACCTACATTTTGCGTCTGAAGGATCTGGATTTTCAGGTGCCGGTGAGCCGCAGCAAGGTGAAAGAGTTCCGCCAGCTGATGCACCTGTAAAGAAAGCGCCCTCTCCCGCGGGAGAGGGCTCTACGTCAGAGGATTTGACCGAGAACCTGACGCAGATGGGCACCCGAACCCAGCAGGCCTGGGTTATCATGCACGATCAGATAAACCGGAATGTCCTGCACGTAGCTTCTGAAGCGCCCTTTATCTTCAAACCCGCCGCGGAAGCCCGAGGCTTTAAAGAAGTCGAGGAAGCGCGGTACGATCCCGCCCGCAATATAGACCCCACCGAAGGTGCCCAGCGTCAGCGCCAGGTTGCCGCCAAAACGTCCCATGATCACGCAGAACAGCGACAGGGCACGACGGCAGTCAATGCAGCTGTCCGCCAGCGCACGTTCGGTGACGTCTTTCGGCTGCAGGTTTTCCGGCAGACGACCGTCAGATTTTACAATCGCCCGGTAGAGGTTCACCAGCCCCGGACCTGAAAGAACGCGCTCGGCGGAGACGTGGCCGATCTCAGCGCGTAATTCTTCGAGGATAATGCCCTCTTCTTCGCTGTTTGGCGCAAAGTCTACGTGGCCGCCTTCACCCGGCAGGCTCACCCAGCGCTGGGCAACATGCACCAGATGCGAAACGCCCAGGCCGGTACCGGCCCCGTAAACCGCAATCGGCTTGCCTTCAACCGGTTCAGCGCCGCCAAACTGGATCAGATGCTCAGGCTTCAGCATCGGGATCGCCATGGACACCGCCGTGAAGTCATTGATGATTTCAAGATGCGAAAAACCGAGGTTTTTTTTCATCTCTGCGATGGAGAATGCCCAGGTATGGTTGGTCATTGCGACCCAGTCGCCGGTTATCGGGCAGGCAATCGCGATGCAGCCGTCTTCAACGCTTACCTGATGCTCGTCCAGATAGACGCGGACAACGGCCTCAAGGCTTGGATAATCCAGCCCTGAGTAGGTTTTCGCCCGGGAAATCTCACCGCTACTTACATCGCATAATGCGAGGCGCGCGTTCGTGCCGCCCACATCACCTACCAAAGCATACTTTGTCATTCTTCTACTGCTCCGCTAAAGTCAGAATAAATCTTTGGGACACTGTAAATTCAAGGCGTGATAACAACAACGGCCGTAAGGTGAATGCCCATGGATTATCGATCTTCGTCACAGAATAACTTTACCGTTTCAGCACCTTTTGCACTATTGCCATAAAGCTTAATGTGCAAAGTAACGTAATACCGTTTTGTACAAGGAAATCATCATGCTCCACCCGCGAGCCAGAACCATGCTGTTGCTGGCCATTCCGGCGCTAATCATTGGCGTAGCCTCAAGCCTGGTGCTCATTGTCGTGATGAAAGTCGCGTCGGTGCTGCAAACAATATTATGGACAGCGCTTCCGGCAACACTGGGGGCCACCGCTGATTCTCCTGCCTGGATCGTTGGGATGCTGACGTTGACCGGTATTGCGGTGGGCCTGGTAATCCGTTTCAGTCCCGGCCATGCTGGTCCCGACCCGGCGCAGGAACCCCTGATTAGCGCCCCGGTTTCCCCTTCGGCACTGCCGGGGCTGATTATAGCGTTGATTATCGGTCTGGCCGGCGGCGTCAGCCTGGGGCCTGAGCACCCGATTATGGCGGTGAATATTGGCCTGGCGGTTTTCCTCGGTTCACGCATTTTGCCCCGGGTCGGCGCGCTGGACTGGACCATTCTCGCCTCAGCAGGCACCATCGGAGCGCTTTTCGGCACGCCCGTCGCTGCCGCACTGATCTTTTCGCAGACGCTCAGCAGCAATAACGACGTCCCGCTGTGGGATAAGCTGTTTGCGCCGCTGATGGCCGCAGCCGCCGGGGCGTTGACGACCAGCCTGTTTTTCCATCCCCATTTTTCACTCTCCCTTCCCCACTACGGCCAGATGCAGATAGCCGATATTTTCAGCGGCGCCATCGTTGTCGCCATTGCCATCGCGCTGGGGATGGTCGCGGTATGGTGTCTTCCGCGCCTGCACCGGCTGGTGCATAAGCTGAAGCACCCGGTGTTAATCCTTGGGGCCGGCGGTTTGATCCTCGGTATTTTAGGGGCAATCGGCGGGACGGTGACTTTGTTCAAAGGTCTGGACGAGATGCAGCAGCTGGCCTTCAGCCAGGTGTTCAGCGTCTCCGACTATCTGCTGTTTGCCGTGATTAAGCTGGCCGCGCTGGTGGTGGCTGCAGCCTGCGGTTTTCGCGGTGGGCGCATCTTCCCGGCGGTCTTTGTTGGCGTAGCGCTGGGGCTGATGCTGCACGAACATGTCGATGCGGTGCCGGCGGCCATTACCGTCTCCTGCTCTATTCTGGGGCTGGTTCTGGTGGTCACGCGCGACGCGTGGCTCAGCCTGTTTATGGCGGCGGTGGTGGTACCCGATTCAACGCTTTTCCCCCTGCTCTGTATCGTGATGTTGCCCGCCTGGCTCCTGCTGGCGGGCAAACCGATGATGATGGCCTGGCGAAACGACAAGTGATCAGGCGTTATTGCGCGCTTCCAGCGCTTTGGTAAGCGCCCCCAGCAGCGGTGGGATATCGGCTTTCGGCAGCATCACCTCAATCAGCGAGAGCCGCTCGTGGTGCGCGACTTTTTCCAGTACGTCCGCCAGCTCCTCCGCTTCACTGACCCGCCAGCTCTGAGCCTGAGGATCAAGGCTCAGGGCCTGCGGGATTTGCGTCCAGTTCCATAGCGCAATGTCGTTATATCGCTGCTCCGGCCCGTGGATCGCCCTTTCCACCGTGTACCCTTCGTTGTTAAGGACCAGAATGATGGGGTGTTGTTTATCCCGCAGCATCGAGCCAAGCTCCTGGATGGTGAGCTGCGCCGCGCCATCCCCCGTCAGCACAATCACGCGCCGGTTCGGGCAGGCGGTTTGCGCACCAAATGCCGCCGCCAGCGTGTAGCCGATCGATCCCCACAGCGGCTGGACGATAAAATTCACGTCAGCCGGAAGACGAAGGTCGATCGCGCCGAAGGCCGAGGTTCCCTGATCCGCAAGAATGATGTCTCCCGGACGGATAAACGTCTGCAACGTTTTCCAGAAATTCTCCTGCGTCAGCGAGCCATCCGGCTGCGGATAGGCCATCGCGCTTTGAGAGGCCGGTAACGGCGTATCGTGCACGTGCTGTTTACACAGCTCCACCAGCGTTTCGATTGCCTGAAGCATGGGGATGCCGGTAAACCAGACGTCGCCGACGCGTGAGGCATGAGGCTGAACTTCAATTGTTTGTGACGGGGTTAACTGATGCGTGAAGCCAGCGGTCAGGGTATCGGTAAATCGCGTGCCGATGCACAGCACCGTGTCTGCCCCTTCAATCGCCTCCTTTACCGCGCCGGCGCTCGCCGAACCGCTGTAGGTGCCGTAAAAACCGGCGTGACGTTCGTCAAATATGCCTTTACCCATCAGCATGGTGGCGTGCGCCATCGGCACGTCCTTGACCCATTTCTGTAGGGCATGCTTCAGGCCATGGCGCAGGACAAGGAAATCGGCCAGCAGCGCAGTACGCTTGCTCATGGCCAGCCTGTTCTCTGCGGCATCCCGGAAGGCTTTCAGACAGGCGCTATCGGCATGCACGTGCCGGAGAGTGAGAGCGTTTACAGGCGGCGTGGCGGCCTTTTTAGCCACGTCGGCTGGCAACATCAGATAGCCGGGGCGACGTTCCCGGAGCATGGTAGTTAACACCCGGTCAATCTCATAGCAGGCGTTTTGTTCGGTCAGGATCGCCTGTGCAGCGGTGATGGGTTCGCTCATATGGTAAAAATGACGAAACTCACCGTCGCCCAGCGTATGGTGCAGCAGTTCCCTTCTTTGCTGTGACGCCGTCCCCGGCGCGCCCACTATATGCAGCACCGGAACGTGCTCGGCATAGCTGCCCGCAATGCCGTTCATCGCACTTAACTCCCCTACGCCAAATGTCGTCAGCAGCGCGGCGAAACCCTTACATCGGGCATATCCGTCTGCGGCATAGGAGGCGTTTAACTCGTTGGCACAGCCTACCCAGCAGATATCCGGGCTGTCTATCACATGGTCGAGAAACTGCAGGTTATAGTCGCCCGGCACGCCAAACAGATGATCGGCTCCACAATCTGTAAGACGGTCCAGCAGGTAATCGGCGACGCAGTATGGGGTACGCATAAACAGGTATCCTTCTAATGTTGACCTCACCTTCAGTATTAAATAAGCGTGATGACTGTCCAGAATTGGCGATAAGTAGGGCATGGAAAGAATGCTTTACAAAAAAGGCTGCGCTATGCTGCTTTTTTTCACGTTAATGTAAACGCATACACTGATTTTTTTCTTCAGCGCCAGAGGTCATAAGAATGGGTTATCAGCCGGACAAAAATCGTTATCGGACAATGGAGTATCGCCGTTGCGGCCAAAGCGGGCTCAGGTTGCCCGCCATCTCGCTTGGGCTGTGGCATAATTTTGGCGACACCACGCTTATCGAAAACAGCCGTCAACTTTTACAGCGCGCGTTCGATCTGGGCATTACGCATTTCGACCTTGCCAACAACTATGGTCCGCCTCCCGGCTCTGCCGAACGTAATTTCGGCCGTATTTTGCAGGAGGATTTCCAGCCCTGGCGCGATGAGCTGATCATCTCCACCAAAGCGGGCTATACCATGTGGGAGGGTCCGTACGGCGACTGGGGGTCACGCAAATATCTGCTGGCGAGCCTGGATCAAAGCCTGAAGCGCATGGGGCTGGAGTATGTGGATATTTTCTATCATCACCGTCCTGACCCGCAAACGCCGCTGCTGGAAACCATGAAAGCGCTTGACCATGTCGTCCGCCAGGGAAAAGCCCTGTATGTCGGGTTATCCAACTACCCTGCAGAACTGGCCCGCAAGGCGTTTGATATTCTTGACGATCTCGGTACGCCCAGCCTGATCCACCAGCCGAAATACTCTCTGTTTGAGCGTGCGCCGGAAGCGGGACTGCTGGACGTGCTGCAGGAAAAAGGGGTTGGCTGTATTCCCTTCTCGCCGCTGGCCGGCGGGCAGCTGACCAACCGTTATCTGAACGGCATTCCGGCAGACTCACGCGCGGCAAGCGGCAGTCAGTTCCTTAACCCTGACCAGATCACCGAAGAGAAGCTGGAGAAGGTAAGAAAGCTGAACGCCATGGCGGAAGAGCGCGGCCAGAAGCTGTCCCAGATGGCGCTGGCCTGGGTGTTACGCCATGAGATTGTGACGTCAGTGCTGATTGGGGCAAGTAAAACGGCGCAGATTGATGACGCCGTGGGCATGCTGGAAAACCGCCATTTCACTGCGGAGGAACTGGCCCGCATAGAAGGGATTCTGAGCAGCTCAAAATAAAACCGCTTTTAGCAAAAAGTGCTCTCACCCAGGAATTCGGAGTTGAGGCGATGAAACGAGGCTTTACCAACTCGTAATATTGCGTTAACAGGCCCAACAAAGGCCCCGATCGTGAAGGAGAAAGAGTATGTTCAGGTCACTGATTCTTGCAGCGGTATTACTGGCTTCAGCCCCGCTGATCGCCACTGCGGGCGAAATCACCCTGTTGCCATCAGTAAAATTACAAATTGGCGATCGTGACGACTACGGCAGATACTGGGACGGTGGCTACTGGCGCGACCGTGACTACTGGAACCGTCACTACGAGTGGCGCGGAGACCGCTGGTGGAAACACGATAACGGCAGACACCGCGGCTGGTATAAAGACAACGCGTATGAGCGCGGCTACCGCGAAGGCTGGAACGATCGTGACGACCGTCGCGGCGGCTGGGGTCGCGGAAAAGGCCACGGTCACGGCCACCACCACTAATAAAAAAAGGAGCCCCTGCGGCTCCTTTTTCTTTTAAAGTCCCAACGCTGTGCCAATTAGCAGCCACAGGTTCAGCGCCACTACCACCACCACGATGGCCCACCCGGTCCTTTTCACCAGGGTTGAGTTGACCAGCTCGCCCATCAGGGTTTTGTTGCTGGTAAAGATCAGCAGCGGCACCAGCGCCAGCGCAATACCAAAACTCAGCAGCACCTGGCTCATGACCAGAATTCGCGTTGGGTCGAGCCCCATCAGAATCACGATAAACGACGGGAGCATGGTTACAGAGCGACGAACCCACAGCGGAATGTGGAACCGAACAAACCCCTGCATCACCACCTGCCCTGCCAGCGTGCCCACCACCGTAGAAGAGAGACCTGCGGCCACCAGGCTGAGACCAAATATTGTGGCAGCAGCATGGCTCAGTAATGGCTCCAGCGTGAGATAGGCCTGGTCGAGATCGGCAATACCGGTATGACCGTTAAAGTGGAAAGCCGCGGCTGCGGTAGCCATCATCGCCAGATTGACAAACCCCGCGATGGTCATGGCGATCGCCACGTCCCATTTGGTGGCGGAGTAACGCTCTTTGCGCGTCCCACCGTGTAGATGCTGAGTCAGCGAGGAGTGGAGGTAAATCACATGCGGCATGATGGTCGCCCCCAATACCCCGGCGGCCAGGAACACCGCTTCCGAGGTTGGCAGGCTTGGTATCACCATACCTTTACCGAGCTGCGCCAGATTCGGCTGTGAGAAAATCAGCTCCACGATGTAGGCCGCCGCGACAAACAGCAGCAGACCGCCGATGACCTTCTCCAGCGGCTTTTGGCCCCGACGCTGCAGCATCAGGATCAGGAAAGTGGCAATCCCGGTCAGTACCGCCCCCTGCAACAGCGACACACCCAGAATCAGCTTAAAGCCAATCGCTGCGCCAATAAATTCAGCGAGGTCAGTGGCCATGGCGATGATTTCAGCCTGGACCCAGTAGAGCCAGACTGCCGGACGCGGATAATGGTCGCGAATTTGCTCCGCCAGGTTTTTACCCGTGGCAATCCCCAGCTTTGCGGAGAGCATCTGAATCAGCATCGCCATCAGGTTAGCCCAGACGACCACCCACAGCAGCTTATAGCCGAAGCTGGCCCCGGCCTGAATATTGGTCGCAAAGTTGCCTGGATCGATATAGCCAATGGCAGCGATGAACGCAGGTCCCATTAATGCGAACCGCAGCTTGCGCGCGGCTCTGCCACTGCTACCCTCTACGCGACTGTTTGTCATTTCTGCCTCTGAAATATAGCCTTTGCTATGTTTAATGCTATCAAAATGAGAATGATTATCAAGATCATTTGTGAAGTTTACAGTGATTTCTCTGATAGCTTTGAACGATAGGCGGGCGGGTAAGTGGGGCGATCTAACAGAAACTGAAATCGCGCGCGCTTTTGTGAAGACTAGCACACAAACTTAACTTTTCACTCATTTACCTAACATAACAAAAATGTATTGTGGATCACTATTTTTGAGACTCGTCACAGGATGTAACTATAGTGTGTCCTCGATCTCGTTTTCTTTTCGCTTGTTACATAGAATGTGCACGAAAATTAAACCTGCCTCATATTTGGAGCAAATATGGACCGCGTCCTTCATTTTGTCCTGGCACTTGTTGTCGTTACTGCACTTGCATTGCTGGTCAGCACAGACCGCAAAAAAATTCGTATCCGTTATGTTGTCCAACTGCTGGTCATTGAAGTTTTACTTGCGTGGTTCTTCCTGAACTCCAACGTAGGCCTCGGCTTCGTAAAAGGCTTCTCCGAAATGTTCGAAAAACTGCTCGGATTCGCCAACGAAGGGACCAACTTTGTCTTCGGTAAAATGAACGACGAAGGTCTGGCGTTCTTCTTCCTGAAGGTTCTCTGCCCAATCGTCTTCATCTCCGCGCTGATCGGTATTCTGCAGCACATCCGCGTTCTGCCGTTCGTTATTCGTGGTATTGGCTTCCTGTTATCCAAAGTGAACGGCATGGGCAAGCTGGAATCCTTTAACGCCGTCAGTTCCCTGATCCTCGGTCAGTCTGAGAACTTCATCGCGTATAAAGATATTCTCGGCAAAATGTCCCGCAACCGCATGTACACCATGGCGGCAACCGCAATGTCTACCGTTTCCATGTCTATCGTGGGCGCGTATATGACCATGCTGGAGCCAAAGTATGTTGTTGCGGCGCTGGTTCTGAACATGTTCAGCACCTTTATCGTGCTGTCGCTGATCAACCCGTACCGCGTTGACGCCAGCGAAGAGAACATCCAGATGTCAAACCTGCACGAAGGCCAGAGCTTCTTCGAAATGCTGGGTGAATACATTCTGGCTGGTTTCAAAGTGGCGATTATCGTTGCCGCCATGCTGATCGGCTTCATTGCGCTGATTTCTGCGCTGAACGCCCTGTTCGCTGCGGTGCTGGGTATCTCCTTCCAGGGGATTCTGGGCTACATCTTCTACCCTGTTGCATGGGTGATGGGTGTTCCGGCTCACGAAGCGCTGCAAGTAGGGAGTATCATGGCAACCAAACTGGTTTCTAACGAATTCGTTGCGATGATGGATCTGCAGAAAATTGCCAGCACGCTTTCTCCGCGCGCGGAAGGCATTCTGTCCGTGTTCCTGGTCTCCTTCGCGAACTTCTCGTCCATCGGGATTATCGCGGGTGCGATTAAAGGTCTGAACGAAGAACAGGGTAACGTGGTTTCTCGCTTTGGCCTGAAGCTGGTTTACGGCTCTACGCTGGTGAGCGTCCTGTCTGCTTCCATCGCGGCACTGGTCCTGTAACCTTTATCGTTAAACAAAAACCGGGAGCCTGGCTCCCGTTTTTTTATGCCCTCAACTCTTCCAGCGGCTTGGGTTTACCTATCAGGTAGCCCTGCAGATAATCCACGCCAAAGCGAAGCAGCATCTCGCGCTGGGCCGGTGTTTCTACGTATTCCGCCACAACGCACAGCGATTTCGTCTTCGCCAGATTACACATCGACTGGACGATCATCGCATCCATATCGTCGGTACAAATGTCTTTAACAAAGCAGCCGTCAATTTTAATGATATCTGCCTGCAGGCGTCTGAGACGCTCGTAGTTGGCGTAGCCGGTACCAAAATCATCAATGGCAATCCGGAAGCCGTAGTCCCGCAGCTGCTGAATATTGTGCATGCTGCAGCCTGAATTTGAGAAGGCCTGCTCTTCGGTGATCTCAATCACGACGGCCTGAGGCGCAACGCCGTAGCGTTCAAAGAGCGCGCAAATCTCGGTCGCCACCTCTTTTTGCATCAGCGTGAGCGGCATCAGATTGACAGAGAAACGGGCGCCAGCGTGCGTGGCAGGGTTATCGCGCAGCCACAGCAGTAATTTCTCCATAATGCACATATCAAACCGGTGGCTGAGGTTGAACTGGGCAATCAACGGAATAAAGCGGTCAGGAGTGAAGATCTCGCCCTCGCTCTCCATACGCGCCAGGATTTCGTAATACCCGCTCCCGTCCGCCTTCTGGATCGGCTGCGCGTATAAATGGAATCGATCCGTCTCCAGAGCATGCTTAATCCGCGCCAGCATCAGGACGCGCTCCGTTGTTTGCCCTGATGCCGCCTCGAGGCTATTCGTGAGTGCGAGAACGTTTTGCGCTCCGCTGGCCTGCTCTGCCAGCCAGCTCAGCTGCCCCAGCGTGTGATGCAGCTTTTCGCCATTTTCGACCATTCCCCAGGACGCGCCAAACTCAATATCCAGCCCTGCGTTGTTCCAGAAAATCTTGCTGCTGTTGAGCCGATCGACCATATGCTGGAGACGTTCAGCAATTTCCGGCCCCAGTAATACCAGCACCAGCTCGCTTCCCGGGAGCTGGAAGAGCTTCTCATCCTTTTGCAAAAGTGGCTGCAGCGACGTGGCGATCGTGCGTTTGCAGTGGACACGCATGAGGATCCCGTAGTGGCGGCTCAAAAATTCGAGATTATCCATGCGCAGAATGCACACTTTGGCATCCGGATGAATCTCAAGATACTCCTCCAGAGCACGGATGTTCGGTAACCCGGTCAGCGGGTCGGTGAGCGCTCTGTCCTGCCAGCCCCGCTTTAGCCATTCGCTACGCTGGTAGATCCGCGACATGTAAAGCAGACAGATAGCGAAAGAGATAAGCACGGACAGGATAAAAGAGAGCGAATGGCCCGTTTCTACCCCGTTAAGGAAGTTGTAGTTGTAGGTCAACAGCAGGAGCGCGGATACGGACCACAGCAGGGAGATAAGCGCGTAGGTAAGTCGGCTTATCGCTAAGGTAAAAAGAATAAAAATCAGCGGCATCAAATAGCCCGCAATGACGGGGGATTCAAAAGGACCGCATAAAATGACGAGAATGAAACTTAAAAGCATCAGCCAGACAAAAATATATAATGAATTCTTGTGAAAAAACACGGGCTTCACGCTTTGTCGCCAGAACTTCATCGCATAACGAGGATTAATTATCATTCTTAATGGGTAATAGAACATCATGGTAAAAATCAACGCCGCACAGATCAGGCTTAGTATATCCACAACGTTATAAATTACCGTCCCTTCACCGAAAAAGGTCGAAATAGTCACCGGAAAATCAAACAAATAGCCCGCCATATACATCGACAGCTTAATACCTATCGGCACGATAAAACCGAGCCAGAATATACGTAAACCGATGTGCTTGTTGGGGATGCAGTAGCGCCAACGCTTACCCAGCATGATGCGCAGAAGGCCACAGGCCGTGAACAGCGCAAAGGTCTGACAAAACAGTAATACTGAATATTGTAGCGGTGCTAAATTAATATAAAATAGATTAGTGACAGTAAAGCCTAACAAAATGGGAAGAATTGCCCTGCGCCCAAATAGCAGAACTATCGCCAGCATAACGCTTAGCGGTAACCATGCTAAATAAACGTCGTGACCATTAACAATTGCGCGGGGAGAGAGATAACGGGAGACAGGTACCGCAATCAGACAAAGTGTCAGGGCAATTATAAATATCTTTACATTATTGTACGTTTTTCTATTCATTAAGCTGATGAGTATATTATCCGTTCGAATCATTGACCGGATGGATAATAGGTTTATTAATTGCACGAATCAAGTTCAAGTCTATTTATAGACTGGTTTATTGATGTCGATTGAGCTGAGGTATGAGAATACCTGCTTTTTGATAACAAAATACGGTGGAGGGTGTTACAAGCACATAAAAAAAACCCTCGTCTTTTGACGAGGGTTTACAATTTTGGTGGAGCTAAGCGGGATCGAACCGCTGACCTCTTGCATGCCATGCAAGCGCTCTCCCAGCTGAGCTATAGCCCCACATGTGACTTTACTAACCGCACTCTGTTGGGTTCAGAGTTTGGTGGAGCTAAGCGGGATCGAACCGCTGACCTCTTGCATGCCATGCAAGCGCTCTCCCAGCTGAGCTATAGCCCCATCGTAAAGCTGTCATGTTGACGGGCGGCATAATATGAATTCCGCTGCGGAGTGTCAACGGCAAAATCAATTCCAGCCATTCAATCGCCGAAAAATCATGCAAATGAATCACTTTGCGAGCCTGCTCGCAGTCAGGAGTTAAGCCTGTCACGTTTTCACGTAAAACGGTGCTATAAAATGAGCCGTTAATTAACCCCACAGATATTCAGGAAATTGCATGATCAAGGAACGAATGACGCCAGAAGAGTTAGCCCTCCTCACTGGCTATAGCCGCCAGACCATCAATAAATGGGTACGCAAAGAGGGTTGGATTACGTCACCAAAGCCTGGCGTCCAGGGCGGGAAAGCGCGCCTGGTACATGTGAACGAAAAAGTCCGTGACTTTATCCGCAGCGCACGTCGGGCAAGTGAAACGTCCGAACTGCCAGAAGGCGCCAGCCATGAGGGTTCGCTTCACACCCTACTCCTGACGCTGGCCAATGAAATGACGCCGGAAGAGCAGAAGCAGATGACATCGCTGTTAATGCGGGAAGGGATTACCGGATTGTTGCAACGTTTAGGGATTCGCGATCAGAACTGATATGAAAAAATTACGTAGCAAAATGACCACGGAAGAGCTGGCGGAGAGTTTGGGCGTTGCCAGACAAACGGTTAATCGCTGGATACGCCAGCAGGGGTGGAAAACGGAAGGACTCAACGGCGTGAAGGGTGGTCGGGCACGGCTCATTCATGTTGATGCGCGCGTGAAGGAACATATTATGAGCCTTCCGGCGATCCGTAACCGTCAGGCGGTTTACCATCTCGCGGAGGTCACCGCTTCCTACAGTGAACCCTCTTCAAATCTGTCTCCGGGTATTATTGAGACGCTGGAGAGTATGACTCAGCCGGAGCAGAAGCGTCTGGACGCCTTATTGAAACGCGAAGGCATACACGGTTTTCTTACGCGGCTGGGAATCACGGAATAAATGGCATAAAAAAAACGGCAGGTTACCCTGCCGTTTTTTTATCTTAGCCGTAATTACTGCTGATTTTCGCGTTCAGCGATAAAGTCCAGCGCCTTGTTAATGCGCGCCACGCTGCGTGCCTTGCCGATGGCATGAACCGTCACATCCAGCGCCGGAGACTGACCTGCACCGGTCACCGCAACGCGCAGTGGCATACCGACTTTACCCATACCGACTTCCAGCTCGTCTGCCGTCGCCTGAATGGCGTGATGCACATTCTCAGCGGTCCACTCGGTGAGTGCAGCCAGCTTGTCACGCACCACTTCCAGCGGCTGACGCGCAACCGGACGGAGGTGTTTCTTCGCGGCGTCCGCGTCGAACGCATCAAACTCTTCATAGAAGTAGCGGCAGCTTTCGGCAATCTCTTTCAGCGTTTTGCAGCGCTCGCCAAGCAGTTTCACCAGCTCCGCCAGCTCAGGGCCGGTGCGGGTATCAATATTTGCCTGCTCAATGTGCCACTGCAGGTACGTCGCCACATATTCTGGCTGCATGGTATTGATGTAGTGATGGTTCAGCCACTGGAGCTTTTCGGTATTAAACGCGCTCGCTGATTTGCTCACAGAGCTCAGAGAGAACAGTTCGATCATCTCTTCGCGGCTGAAGATCTCCTGGTCACCGTGGGCCCAGCCCAGGCGCACCAGATAGTTCAGCAGCGCTTCCGGCAGATAGCCGTCGTCGCGATACTGCATAACGCTTACCGCACCGTGGCGTTTAGACAGTTTTTTCCCGTCATCACCGTTGATCATGGAGACGTGCGCATAGACCGGAACAGGGGCGTTCAGCGCCTTCAGGATGTTGATCTGGCGCGGGGTGTTGTTGATATGGTCTTCACCACGGACAACGTGGGTAATTTCCATATCCCAGTCGTCCACCACAACGCAGAAGTTGTAGGTTGGGGAACCGTCGGTGCGACGGATGATCAGATCGTCCAGTTCCTGGTTGCTGAATTCAATTGGGCCACGGATCTGGTCGTCAAAGATCACAGAGCCCTCCTGCGGGTTAGCAAAACGCACCACGCAAGGTTCATCAGCAGCATGCTCGCTATGGTCGTGGCGGCAGCGGCCGTCATAACGCGGCTTTTCACCGTTTGCCATCTGCTCTTCACGCAGCGCATCCAGACGCTCTTTGGAGCAGTAGCACTTATACGCCGTGCCCGCGACCAGCATCTCATCAATGACGGCGTTGTAGCGGTCAAAGCGTTTGGTCTGGAAATACGGGCCTTCGTCCCATTCCAGATTCAGCCAGTTCATCCCGTCCATAATGGCTTCAATTGCTTCCGGCGTGGAGCGCTCAAGATCGGTGTCTTCAATACGCAGCACGAACTCACCTTTGTTGTGGCGTGCGAAAAGCCAGGAATAGAGAGCGGTACGTGCACCACCGACGTGCAGATAGCCTGTCGGGCTCGGCGCGAAGCGAGTTTTGATTTTCATGAAATGGCCTTACGTTATAAAGATGCCGGCAATCGGCAAATCCTGGGGAAAAAACGATGGGCAATATTCTATCACTGTGGGGGGATTCCTCAATGTTGATCCCTTTATCGTGACCGAGTTTGCGATTTTTGTTTAGAAATCATGCGCCACAGCCCGTTTCGCGATCGTTTTGTTTAATTTTACGACGAACGAATAAAAACTTTAGAAAATGCGTTGACTCATTTTCAACTCTCCCTATAATGCGACTCCACACAGCGGGGGTGATTAGCTCAGTTGGTAGAGCATCTCCTTTACACGGAGGGGGTCGGCGGTTCGAGCCCGTCATCACCCACCATCTACTTCGGTAGACTCGCAGTGTAGATAAGAATTGAGATTGGGCGATTAGCTCAGTTGGTAGAGCATCTCCTTTACACGGAGGGGGTCGGCGGTTCGAGCCCGTCATCGCCCACCATTCTCACCTTATCGCAGCAGTTCCGAAATGGGCGATTAGCTCAGTTGGTAGAGCATCTCCTTTACACGGAGGGGGTCGGCGGTTCGAGCCCGTCATCGCCCACCATTTCGGGTCGTTAGCTCAGTTGGTAGAGCAGTTGACTTTTAATCAATTGGTCGCAGGTTCGAATCCTGCACGACCCACCAATGTAAAAAGGCGCCCTAAAGGCGCCTTTTTGCTATCTGCGATCTGGATGATTCGAACCTGCAGCAGGTTCGAGCCGAACGCAGTGAGGCACCGGAGCCGTTTACGGCGACGGCCCGAAGGGCGAGCGAAGCGAGTCATCCTGCACGACCCACCAATGTAAAAAGGCGCCCTAAAGGCGCCTTTTTGCTATCTGCGATTTACATCACCAGTGTTGCAATCAACGTCTTCACCGCGGGCGTCGCCTGCTTCTCGTCATACACTACATATAAATCTGCCGGTATACGCTCTTTCAGCGGGCGGAACACCACGCCCGGCCACTGCATTTGCGCGTAGCTGTCTGCGGCGAGCGTAATCCCTATCCCCATGCTGATCATTGCCAGCACCGTTTGCGGTTCAACGGCTTCGCGCACAATCATCGGCGAAAACCCGGCCTGCTGGCAGACGCGATGTAAAAATGCCCAGTCAGAATGGGCCGACGGCATCGTGACAAAATACTCGTCCTGCAATTCTGCGAGCGCAATGGAAGGCTCCCTGACCAGCCGGTGATCTTCCGGCATCGCCACCAGAAAAGCCGCCTCACGCAACCGCAGGCTGGTAAACCCCGCGGTAGGTTCCGTTGCCATTCGCCAAATGCCGACATCCAGCTCCCGGCGCTCAAGCAGCGCCATCTGCATTACCGGCGATTTTTCGCGAAAAACGACATCAATGTTCGGATGCTCTTTCAGGAAAGAGCGCATGACCGTGCGCACTTCACTCCACATGGCGGTGCCAACAATCCCCAGCTCAATGCGCCCTGCCTCCCCCCGGCCAATTTGCTCGACGCGAGCCAGAGCCTGGTTTGCGCTGGCGAGCAGCCGACGGGACTCTTCCATCAGCACTTTACCGGCATGCGTCAACGCGACGCTCCGCGAGTGGCGAATAAACAGTAACGTACCCAGCTGACTTTCCAGCTCTTTAATATGCAGGCTTAACGGCGGCTGAGACATGTTGAGACGGGCCGCAGCCCGCCCAAAATGCAGTTCCTCCGCCACGGCCAGAAAATAGCGCAGCAGCTTGAGATCGGTCCGATAGACGCGTTCCATCAAAACATATCCTGGCGATAACACTTATGCGCCTACCTTAAAGCCTTTCAGCGTCCGGAGGGAAAATTTAGTGCGCAACTGTGCGCATCCCGCTGTTTTTACAGGTGTGGCGGTAGTTAAAGCTGAAGTAAAAGACCACCGCGAGCGCCAGGGCATAGGCCGCAAATACCAGCCAGATCGTCTGCCAGTCCTTCACCCCGTCCACCGAGAAATAATCCACTGCCATACCGCTCAATACCGAACCGAAATACGCCCCGATACCGTTAACGGTCGTCATAAACAACCCTTGCGCGCTGGCGCGGATATCGGCGCTGACCTCCTGTTCAACAAATACCGAGCCTGAAATATTGAAGAAGTCGAACGCGCAGCCGTAGACAATCATTGAGAACATGAGCAGCACAAAGCCCGTCGCGGACGGATCGCCAAAGGCAAATAGCCCAAACCGCAGCATCCAGGCCACCATGCTCATCAGCATAACGGCTTTAATGCCAAATCGTCCGAGGAAGTACGGAATGGTCAAAATGAAGAACACCTCGGACATTTGCGAAACGGAGAGCAGGATGGACGGATTTTTGACGATAAAGCTATCTGCATACGCCGAATTACGCGCAAAGTCATGCAGGAAGGGGCTGCCAAACGTGTTGGTTATCTGCAGCACGGCGCCCAGCAGCATCGCGAATAAAAAGAACACCGCCATGCGGGGCTGTTTAAACAGGATAAACGCATTGAGGCCCAGCTTGCTTGCCAGAGACGGAGACGTTTTTGTCGTCGCAACCGGAATGGCCGGTAGCGTCAGAGAATAGATCGCCAGCAGCAGGGACGCGGCAGCCGCAATATAGAGCTGCACGTTGCTCAGCTCCGCCCCCATCAGGCTTATGGCCCACATCGCGGCAATAAAGCCCACGGTACCATACACCCGCACTCGCGGAAAATGGGTCACCGTATCCAGTCCTGCCTGTTCAAGGCAGGAGTAGGAAATGGTGTTCGACAGCGCAATCGTGGGCATGAAGGCCATCGCATTCACCAGCATGACCCAGAACATCAGCCCTGGCTCATTGACCTGCGCGGCATAGCAGAGCGCGACGGCGCAGACGAGGTGACAAATCACGTAAGCACGGTCGGCCCGCAGCCACTTGTCGGCAATAATCCCCACCAGCGAAGGCATAACGATCGCGGCAAGTCCTTTGGAGCTGTACACCATGCCCACGTCGGAGCCGGTAAAGTGTAGGGTGTTAATCATGTAAGCGCCGAGGGTAACCAGCCAGCTCCCCCAGATAAAATATTGCATAAAGGACATCATCTTTAAGCGAGTCGTGATGTTCATAACCCATTCCTTATAGCAGTGTGGCCCTGGCGGGCCACTTTATTGTTTTACTCAGGCAATATGGCGAAGAAAACCGCAAATAAGATTGATAAAGTTCTGGCGGGAGAGCTCGGCGGCGGCAAGAGTTTGTTCATGCGAGAGTTTGACCTCACCCAGACCTTCGGCGAGATTGGTAATTGCAGAAACGGCCACGACCTTCAGGCCGCAGTGGCGTGCGGAAATCACTTCAGGCACCACGGACATCCCCACCACATCGCCGCCGATAATCTGCATCATGCGGATCTCGGCCGCCGTCTCGAAGTTCGGGCCGGGATAAGAGACAAACACCCCTTCATGCAGCGGGAAGCCTTCTTTCGTTGCCACGGTTTGCAGAACGGCACGGTAATCCGCGTCGTAAGCATTGGCCAGAGAGAAGAAACGATCGCCAAAGCGCTCATCGTTCAGCCCCACCATCGGCGTGCCCGGCATGGTGTTGATATGGTCGCTCAGGGCAACCAGGCTTCCTGGCTGAACCGCCGGGCGCAGCGAGCCCGCCGCATTGGTGCTAAACAGCAGCTCGCACCCCAGCAGCGCAAAGGTGCGGATTGCATCGGTCATGATGGTCATCCCGCGCCCTTCATAGAAATGGCCGCGCCCCTTCATGCAGGCCACAGGCACCCCGGCCAGATGCCCGAGCACCAGCTCGCCGGCATGCCCGTGCACGGTGCTCACCGGGAAGCCCGGCAGCTTTTCGTAGCTCAGGGAAACGGCGTCATCAATCTGGTCGGCGAGCGCGCCAAGGCCAGATCCGAGAATAAACGCCACGCGAGGCGTGAAGTTCGGCTTAGCGGCGCGAATGATGTCGGCGCAGTACCACGGGTTATTCGAGAGGGTCATAGAGGCTCCTTAAGGATTAAGTTCGCGATAGCGGGGATCGCATGACTTACGTCTTATATCCGCAGCCTGCCGGTGACCTCCAATACACTTTCACCGCACCATCAATACTGATTGTGTATCGATGCAACTCCCTGCCAGATATGGCAGTTTTGCTCAAGCTAATCCCGTCGGTGCCGATACTTCTGTTTTATAACGCGAGGAAAAAGTATGACGACCATTCAGGCTTCAACCCAACAGATTCAAACCAGCGGCGCGAGTGGAACTTCCAGCAGTAACGATATCTCTGCGCAAATCACCCGCATTCTCGACAAGATCAAAAAGCTGACTCAGCAGTTGAAAGAACTGGCAAACAGTCCCGTCAGCACCGATGAGAAGAAGAAGCAGCAGGAACTTATTCAGACCCAGATCAAAGTGCTGCAGGCGCAGCTCGCCGCGCTGCAGCGCCAGCAGGCCGAAGAGGCCCAGAAGAAGCAGGATCAAAAGCTGGGCAAAGTAGAAGGGGTTAACAGCCCGTCAGACACTAATCAGATTGATATCTACATCTAATCTTCTGATGCGTTAAACAGTGGGTCGCGTATGCGGGCTTCGGTTAATCGTTGTGCCTGGATACGCACCACTTCCCAGATAGCCTGCGCCGCCCCCGAGAGTGAACGATTTTTTCGCCGCACCAGCATCAGCTTTCGCTCGACAACGGGCGTTAATCGCCTGACAGCCAGCCGGCTTCCCTGCGGCAGGGGAAGCGCCAGGGCGGGCAAGACGCTGATGCCAATACCGGCTTCCACCATCGGAAACAGCGTCGCCGGGTGACCAATCTCCTGCACGATAGCTGCCTTTACCCCCTGATTCACCAGCGCGGAATCAATCAGCGGACGGCTGCCCGAGGCATAATCCTGTAAAACCAGGTTCGCGCCCTGCAGGGACTGCCAGCTGACCTCCGGCAACCTGGCCAGCGGATCGTCGTCACGGCTGAGCAGCAAAAAGGGCTCAGAAAGTACGCTTTCGCACGCCAGATCGCTCACCTGACCGGGATCGATAACAATACCAAAATCCACATCTCCCTGGCGGATGCTCTCCAGCACCCACTGCTGCGGCCTGTCATGCAGGACAAAATCAATGTCCGGGTAGCGATGACTGCCCTCGGCAATACACTGCGGGATAAGGTGCGCAGAGATCGTCTGACTGGCCGCGACGCGCACGGTTCCCGAAAGCTGCTGCCCCAGCCTCCCCACGTCTCTGAGCGTGCTGTTCAGCTCATCCAGCAGCCGTTCGAGGCGCAGGGCCAGCTGCTGCCCTGCTTCGGTCAACACCACTTCGCGCGTGGTGCGGTCAAGCAACTTCACCCCGGTCTGATTCTCCAGCTCTTTCACGCTGTGGCTGACCGCCGACTGGCTCAGACCAATCATCTCCCCTGCCCGGCTAAAGCTGCGGGCATGGGCAACGGTGACGAAAATACGAAGCTGACGTAAGGAGTAATTCATCTGTTTCATTCATGAATGGATGCAATAAATCAATTTTATTTCTCAAATGGAAAAAAGCACAATAGCGATATCTGATTTCAGGAGTCATTATGAAACTATTTCGTATTCTTGATCCGTTCACGCTTACCCTCGTAGTTACCGTTCTACTGGCCTCTTTTTTCCCGGCTCGCGGCGGTTTCGTCCCGTTCTTTGAAGGCCTGACCACGGCGGCCATCGCCCTGCTGTTCTTTATGCACGGTGCCAAACTCTCCCGTGAAGCGATCATTGCAGGCGGCGGACACTGGCGACTGCATCTGTGGGTGATGTGCAGCACCTTCATTCTGTTCCCGATACTCGGGGTGCTGTTTGCCTGGTGGGCACCGGTCAATGTCGATCCAGCCCTGTATACCGGGTTCCTGTATCTGTGCATTCTCCCCGCTACCGTGCAGTCTGCCATCGCCTTTACCTCGCTGGCAGGCGGCAACGTAGCGGCAGCCGTTTGTTCAGCATCCGCCTCCAGCCTGTTAGGGATTTTCGTCTCTCCGCTGCTGGTGGGCCTGCTGATGAACATGCACGGTGCGGAAGGTAACCTGGAGCAGGTCGGCAAAATCTGTCTGCAGCTGCTGCTGCCGTTTGTGCTGGGGCATCTTTCCCGACCGTGGACCGGCGCGTTTGTGGCGAAGCATAAAAAATGGATTTCAAAAACCGACCAAACCTCGATTCTGCTGGTGGTTTACTCCGCCTTCAGTGAAGCGGTGGTAAATGGCATCTGGCACAAGGTGGGCGCAGGCTCGCTGCTGTTTATCGTGGTGGTCAGCATCGTCCTGCTGGCGATTGTGATTGCGGTAAACGTCTTTGTGGCACGCAGGTGCGGCTTTAACAAAGCGGATGAAATTACGATTGTGTTCTGCGGTTCGAAAAAGAGCCTGGCGAACGGTATCCCGATGGCCAACATTCTGTTCCCGACCTCGGTGATTGGAATGATGGTGCTGCCGCTGATGATTTTCCATCAGATCCAGCTGATGGTCTGCGCGGTGCTGGCGCGTCGCTACAAGCGCCAGACCGAGAAGCTGGCGCAGGAAGAGACCCGCGCCGCGAAGGCTTAAGGACGTTTCAGGGGCTGAACCAGCTGGGTCAGCCCCTCGGTTTTGATCAGTAACGTGATAGCCATCAGCTCGCCCAGCCGCCCTGCCGGGAATTCATCCTTGCGGGCAAACCACAGCAGATACTCCTCCGGCAAATCAATCAGCCTGCGGCCCTTGTATTTACCGAACGGCATCTCCGTATTGGCGATCTCAACGAGCTGTTCTTTCTCCACGTTACTCTCCTAACAGACGCATCATTTCCGCTTCGTCGATCACCGCAATGCCGAGCTCCTGGGCTTTCGCCAGCTTCGAACCCGCCGCTTCACCGGCGATCACCAGGTCGGTTTTCTTCGACACGCTGCCCGCCACTTTGGCCCCCAGCGCCACCAGACGCGCTTTCGCATCGTCGCGTGAAAGCTGGCTCAGACTACCGGTCAGGACTACCGTTTTACCGGCGAACGGGCTGTCGATCTCTTCGGCGTTAACCACCACCGGCGCGGGCCACCTGATGCCCTCCTCCAGCAGCTTGCCGATGACTTCACGGTTGCTCTCTTCGGCAAAGAAGTTAAAGACGTGCGTGGCGACCACAATGCCGACGTCCGGGACTTTTTGCAGTTCGTCGATGCTTGCCTTTTCCAGCGCCTCCAGCGTACCAAAGTACGCCGCCAGGCCCGCGGCCGTCGCCTCACCCACTTCACGAATGCCCAGCGCGTACAGGAAGCGGGCGAAGGTGGTCTCTTTGGCGGCTTCCAGCGCGTTCACCACGTTCTGGGCTGACTTTGGCCCCATGCGGTCCAGGCCGGTCAGTTTACCTGCCGTCAGTTTGAACAGATCCGCTGGCGTGTGGACATACTCTTTCTCAACCAGCTGATCGATAATTTTATCGCCCATGCCGTCGACGTCCATCGCCCGACGGGAGACGAAGTGCTTCAGCGACTCTTTACGCTGCGCGCCACAGATTAAGCCCCCCGTACAGCGCGCCACCGCTTCCCCTTCCACACGCTCAACGTCAGAGCCGCACACCGGGCAGTGGGTCGGGAAGACGATCTCGCGCGTTTCGGCAGGGCGTTCTGACTCCACGACGTTAACCACCTGCGGGATAACGTCGCCCGCGCGGCGAATCACCACTTTGTCACCAATGCGCAGGCCCAGGCGTTCGATTTCGTCGGCGTTATGCAGCGTGGCATTACTCACCAGCACGCCCGCCACCTGCACAGGCTCGAGACGGGCAACCGGTGTAATGGCGCCCGTACGGCCGACCTGGAACTCGACGTCACGAACGAAGGTCATCTGCTCCTGAGCAGGGAACTTAAACGCCACCGCCCAGCGCGGCGCGCGCGCCACAAAGCCCAGCTGCTCCTGCAGCGCCAGTGAATTCACCTTGATGACGACGCCATCAATATCAAACCCGAGCGTCGGACGGTCCTCTTCCACCTTGTGGTAGAACGCCAGTACCGCTTCCGGCGAGTCGCAGAGCTGAACGCGGTTGCTCACCGGCAGGCCCCACGCCTTAAACTGCAGCAGACGCCCGAGGTGCGTGTCCGGCAGCTCGCCGCCCTCAAGAATACCCACACCGTAGCAGAAGAAAGTAAGCGGTCGCTTCGCGGTGATACGCGGGTCAAGCTGGCGCAGAGAGCCTGCCGCCGCATTACGCGGGTTAGCAAACACCTTCCCGCCGGTGCGACGCGCCTCTTCGTTAATTTTCTCGAAGCCCGCCTGGGGCAGGAACACCTCGCCGCGCACTTCCAGACGCGCAGGAATGTTGTCACCCTGCAGTCTCAGCGGGATCGCGCGGATGGTACGCACGTTGGTGGTGATGTCTTCTCCCGTCGTGCCGTCGCCACGCGTGGCGGCGCGCACCAGCACGCCGTTCTCGTAGAGAAGACTAACCGCCAGGCCATCCAGCTTGAGCTCGCAGCACCAGGTGAGGGAATCGCTGCTTTTCAGGCGATCCTGCACGCGCTTGTTAAACGCAAGAAAGCTCTCTTCATCGAAGACGTTATCCAGCGACAGCATCGGCACCTCATGGCGCACCTGGCTGAACGCCCCCAGCGGCTCAGCGCCGACGCGCTGGGTGGGGGAGTCCGGCGTAATGAGCTCCGGATGCTGCGCCTCTAATTCGCGCAGCTCGCGCATCAGGCGGTCATATTCCGCATCCGGGACTTCCGGCGCGTCCATAACATGATAGAGATATTCATGATGGCGAAGCGTGGTTCGCAGTTCAGTGAGTTGTTGTTCGATTGAGTCCATATCGCTCCATCAATGAGAAAAAACCCCCGACAGGCGGGGGTTGAGGAGGAGTTGAAGTAAACGCGACGATTACGCGTTGGCTTCCTTAACTTCGCGGATGCGGTCCTGATACTCGCGCAGCTTCTGCGGGGTCATCATTCGACGCTGATCGTCGAGCACCACGCCGCCGACTTCATCAGCGATGTGCTGAGCGGACTGCAGCATCAGCTTAAAGTTTTGCAGTTCGTCGCCGTAGGACGGCACCTGCATAAAGATAGTCACGCCCGGGGTCACGAAATCACCGGTCATTTCCGGATCAAAGGTGCCAGGGTTAACCATGTTGGCCAGGCTGAACAGCGCCGGGCCGCTACCGTCAGGGCTCAGGTGGCGATGGAAAATGTTCATATCGCCAAACTTGAAGCCTGCCTGTTGAATACTGTTAAGCAGCACGTCACCGTTGAGATGGCTACCGTGATGCGCGGCCACGTTCATGATGATTACCGCTTCTTTACGCTGCGGTTTTTCAACAACCGGCTCTGGCTCTACAACGGGCTCAGGCTCAACGTGTGGGACCGGAGCGGGCTGAGGCGCAGGCTGTACGTGAACAGGCTGCTGCGGCTGTTGTACCGGCTGAGCAGGCTGTTGTTGCACGGGCTGCTGCACCGGTTGCTGTTGAACCGGCTGGGCAGGCTGCTGATAGACAGGCTGTTGCGGCGGCTGGCGCACCGGCTCTTCCACAGGCTGAGGCGCTGGCTGGCGCGGCTGTGCAGAAGCATACGGCGGTTGATACTGGTGCTGCGAAGGACGAGGCGCTTCATGCTCCCCATGGCCTACGCCGGGCGCAGTATTGACCCGATGAACACGAACTTCACCCACGCCGTCATCATCGCTGCCGTCGATGTCATCTTCACTGTCATCGTCGTCACGACTGGACTTCATGCGCTTCAGTGGGCGATCGCGAAACATCGAGGAACGCTCTTTACGGCTGGTCCAGAAACCATGTACCAGTAAAGCGATTATGGCGATCGCGCCAACAATGATTAATATCAGACGCAAATCCTGCATCATTATATTCTCTGTTGTTCTAACACCTTGCCACCACGGCAAACATTTACTCACTAAGAGTATTTGCCGTTTACGTCAAGTGCAAGTGTGTGCAGAGCATTCACAGCATAAAGATGAAGGAAATCGTGCTTTTTGCTGGTTTTTCGAACATTTCCGAACTGGTCATTGCTCCGTAAGTGGATAATATAGGCGGGCAATTCCACTGGTTGTGTAAAAAGGAGTACAGCCTGGCTATGGTTTCAACATCTTCTTCTCCCCCGCGCAGCGGCGTCTGGTATTTTTCTCAGGGCTGGAAACTGGTCTCCCTGCCGGGGATTCGACGCTTCGTCATTCTCCCGCTGTTGATCAACATTATTTTGATGGGCGGCGCGTTCTGGTGGCTGTTCACAAAGCTGGAGAGCTGGATCCCGTCGCTGATGAGCTATGTGCCGGACTGGCTACAGTGGCTTAACTACCTGCTCTGGCCGGTAGCGGTGATCTCCGTGCTGCTGGTGTTTGGGTATTTTTTCTCGACGATTGCGAACTGGATAGCCGCACCGTTTAACGGTCTGCTGGCGGAACAGCTGGAAGCGCGGCTTACCGGCGCAACGCCGCCGGATACGGGCGTGCTGGGGATCATGAAAGACCTGCCACGCATCATGAAGCGCGAGTGGCAGAAGTTTGCCTGGTACCTGCCCCGCGCGATCGTGCTGCTTATCCTCTACTTTGTGCCAGGCATTGGCCAGACGGTGGCGCCGGTGCTGTGGTTCCTGTTCAGCGCCTGGATGCTGGCTATTCAGTACTGCGATTATCCGTTCGATAACCACAAGGTGCCGTTTAAAGCGATGCGCACCGCCCTGCGCAGCCAGAAGGTCGCCAATATGCAGTTTGGCGCGCTGACCAGCCTGTTCACCATGATTCCCTTCCTGAATCTGTTCATCATGCCCGTCGCCGTCTGCGGCGCGACGGCGATGTGGGTCGACTGCTACCGTGCTAAGCACGCGTTATGGAAATAATGCAAAAATGTGTAAAGCAGGGGTGGCTTATGCCGCCCCTTATTCCATACTGATCCCCATTATTTCCTTGCAGTATATAGATATGCGAATTCCTTACTTCCCCCTACCTGCTTAGCAGGTATGCTGGGTCGGTATCCCAATTTCATACAGTTAAGGACAGGCCATGAGTAAGATTTATGAAGACAACTCGCTGACTATCGGTCATACGCCCCTGGTTCGACTGAACCGTATCGGTAATGGACGCATTCTGGCGAAGGTCGAATCACGTAACCCGAGCTTCAGCGTAAAATGCCGTATCGGTGCAAACATGATTTGGGATGCTGAAAAACGTGGCGTACTGAAGCCAGGCGTTGAGCTGGTGGAACCGACCAGCGGCAATACCGGTATCGCTCTGGCCTATGTGGCTGCCGCGCGTGGCTACAAGCTGACGCTGACCATGCCAGAAACCATGAGCATCGAGCGTCGTAAGCTGCTCAAGGCGCTGGGCGCGAACCTGGTGCTGACCGAAGGCGCCAAGGGCATGAAGGGTGCCATTCAGAAAGCCGAAGAGATTGTGGCCAGCGATCCGGCGAAATATCTGCTGCTGCAGCAGTTCAGCAACCCGGCTAACCCGGAAATTCACGAGAAGACCACCGGTCCGGAAATCTGGGAAGACACCGACGGCCAGGTTGACGTCTTTATCTCCGGCGTGGGTACAGGCGGTACGCTGACCGGCGTGTCACGCTATATTAAAGGCACAAAGGGTAAAAAAGACCTGATCACCGTTGCCGTTGAGCCGACTGACTCACCGGTTATCACCCAGGCACTGGCGGGTGAAGAGCTCAAACCAGGCCCGCATAAAATACAGGGTATTGGCGCAGGCTTCATTCCGGGCAACCTGGATCTGAAGCTGATCGATAAAGTGGTTACCATCACTAACGAAGAAGCCATCTCTACCGCGCGTCGCCTGATGGATGAAGAAGGCATTCTGGCGGGTATCTCTTCCGGTGCGGCCGTTGCGGCGGCGCTCAAACTTCAGGAAGATGAAGCCTTTACCAATAAGAATATTGTGGTTATCCTTCCTTCCTCGGGTGAGCGTTACTTGAGCACCGCACTGTTTGCCGATCTGTTTACCGAAAAAGAGCTGCAACAGTAGTGCCAGCATGTTAATAACGCGTAAAAAAGCACCTTTTCAGGTGCTTTTTTGTGGCCTGCTTCAAACTTTTGCCCCTCCTGGCATTGCTTCACCCCGTTGGGTCTGGTATTTAAACCAGCAATTATTTTGATGCGTGAAATTAATCAGTGAACGAAATAGCCTTGCTGAATCGATTTTATGATTTGGTTCAAGTCTTGCTTTCGCTGCATAATGTTTAATGACGATCGAAACGTCAGCGCTAACAATACAGGCTAAAGTTCAGTCGCCAGGCTAGACTTTAGTTCCACAACACTAAACCTATAAGTTGGGGAAATACAATGTTCCAGCAAGAAGTTACCATTACCGCTCCGAACGGTCTGCACACCCGCCCTGCTGCTCAGTTTGTTAAAGAAGCAAAAGGCTTCACTTCTGAAATCACTGTGACTTCCAACGGCAAAAGCGCGAGCGCAAAAAGCCTGTTCAAACTGCAGACTCTGGGCCTGACTCAGGGCACCGTTGTCACCATCTCTGCAGAAGGTGAAGACGAGCAGAAAGCAGTTGAGCATCTGGTAAAACTGATGGCTGAGCTCGAGTAAGTTTCCGGGTTCTTTTAAATATCAGTCACAAGTAAGGTAGGGTTATGATTTCAGGCATTTTAGCATCCCCGGGTATCGCTTTCGGCAAAGCACTGCTGCTGAAAGAAGACGAGATCGTCATCGACCGGAAAAAAATTTCTGCCGACAAGGTTGATCAGGAAGTTGAACGTTTTCTGAGCGGTCGTGCCAAGGCATCTGCGCAACTGGAAGCAATCAAAACTAAAGCTGGCGAAACTTTCGGTGAAGAAAAAGAAGCCATCTTCGAAGGGCACATCATGCTGCTCGAAGATGAGGAGCTGGAGCAGGAAATCATAGCCCTGATTAAAGATAAAGGCATGACGGCCGACGCGGCTGCGCATGAAGTTATCGAAGGTCAGGCAACTGCCCTGGAAGAACTGGATGATGAATACCTGAAAGAGCGTGCGGCTGACGTACGTGACATCGGTAAGCGCCTGCTGCGCAACATCCTGGGCCTGGCCATCATCGACCTGAGCGCGATTCAGGATGAAGTGATCCTGGTTGCCGCTGACCTCACCCCGTCTGAAACCGCACAGCTGAACCTGAAAAAGGTTCTCGGTTTCATCACCGACGCGGGCGGCCGTACTTCCCACACCTCTATCATGGCGCGTTCTCTGGAACTGCCTGCCATCGTGGGTACCGGTAGCGTCACCTCTCAGGTGAAAAACGGCGACTATCTGATTCTGGATGCCGTAAACAATCTGGTTTACGTCAACCCAACCAATGAAGAGATCGATAAACTGCGCGCGGTTCAGGAGCAGGTTGCGACTGAAAAAGCGGAACTCGCTAAGCTGAAAGACCTGCCGGCTATCACCCTGGACGGCCATCAGGTAGAAGTGTGCGCAAACATCGGTACCGTCCGCGACGTTGATGGCGCTGAGCGCAACGGTGCGGAAGGCGTAGGTCTCTATCGTACAGAATTCCTGTTCATGGACCGCGACGCGCTGCCAACGGAAGAAGAGCAGTTTGCTGCTTATAAAGCCGTGGCTGAAGCGTGTGGCTCTCAGGCGGTTATCGTCCGTACCATGGACATCGGCGGCGACAAAGAGCTGCCGTACATGAACTTCCCGAAAGAAGAGAACCCGTTCCTGGGCTGGCGTGCAATCCGTATCGCGATGGATCGTAAAGAGATCCTGCGTGACCAGGTTCGCGCAATCCTGCGTGCCTCTGCTTTCGGTAAACTGCGCATCATGTTCCCGATGATCATCTCTGTTGAAGAAGTACGTGCACTGAAGAAAGAGATCGAAATCTACAAACAGGAACTGCGCGACGAAGGTAAAGCGTTTGACGAGTCAATCGAGATCGGCGTGATGGTGGAAACACCTGCGGCGGCGACCATTGCGCGTCATTTAGCCAAAGAAGTTGATTTCTTTAGTATCGGCACCAATGATTTAACGCAGTACACCCTGGCAGTTGACCGTGGTAATGATATGATTTCACATCTCTACCAGCCAATGTCACCGTCCGTACTGAACTTGATCAAGCAAGTTATTGATGCTTCTCATGCAGAAGGTAAATGGACTGGCATGTGTGGTGAGCTTGCAGGCGACGAACGTGCTACACTTCTGTTGCTGGGTATGGGTCTGGACGAATTCTCTATGAGCGCCATTTCCATCCCGCGCATTAAGAAGATTATCCGTAACACGAACTTCGAAGATGCGAAGGTATTAGCAGAGCAGGCTCTTGCTCAACCGACAACGGACGAGTTAATGACGCTGGTTAACAAGTTCATTGAAGAAAAAACAATCTGCTAATCCACGAGATGCGGCCCAATTTACTGCTTAGGAGAAGATCATGGGTTTGTTCGATAAACTGAAATCTCTGGTTTCTGATGATAAAAAAGACTCCGGAACTATTGAGATTGTTGCTCCGCTCTCCGGCGAGATCGTCAACATCGAAGACGTGCCGGATGTAGTGTTTGCTGAGAAAATCGTTGGTGATGGCATTGCTATCAAACCAACTGGCAACAAAATGGTTGCTCCAGTTGACGGCACCATCGGTAAAATTTTTGAAACCAACCATGCGTTCTCTATCGAATCTGATAGCGGTATCGAACTGTTCGTTCACTTCGGTATCGACACCGTTGAACTGAAAGGCGAAGGCTTCAAACGTATCGCGGAAGAAGGCCAGCGTGTTAAAGTTGGCGACCCGGTGATTGAATTCGATCTGCCACTGCTGGAAGAAAAAGCCAAGTCTACCCTGACGCCGGTTGTTATCTCCAACATGGACGAAATCAAAGAACTGATCAAACTGTCTGGCAGCGTCACCGTGGGTGAAACCCCGGTTATCCGCATCAAGAAGTAATTCTTGCCGCACAGAAAAATGGCGCCTTCGGGCGCCATTTTTGTTTATGCGGGGAGGATAAGCTCGTCGTAGCCTTTCGACTGGGTATAAAGCATCACGTCAGTCACCCGATCGCCGGCCATGCGAATAGCATCGGCAACGGTTTTCCCCTCTACAATTCCGCTCACCAGCTCCGAACAGAACAGGTCGCCCGTCCCTTTCAGATCGGTTTCTACGCGCGGATGCGCGCTGACAGTCACGCCCTCATGCGTCACCAGCACCACGTGGATGTTTTCCGGGTCATCGGCCACCGGCGCGCTGGTGATCGCCACCCATTTCAGGGTGTCGGAGAGCAGTCCCTGCGCCGCCGTAATGGCGCTTTCCGGCGTGCGGCACGGTTTGCCGCTTAACACTTCCAGCTCATAGACGTTTGGCGTGATCCCCTGCGCCAGCGGCAGCAGGTGCTCCCGATACGCCTGCGGGATCTCGGGCTTCACGTACATTCCGCTGTCGATATCGCCGATAACCGGGTCGACCAGCACCAGCAGGTCCGGATGCTGCGCTTTGACCGCCTTCAGCCACTGCGCCAGCAGAACGATCTGGCTGGCGCTGCCCATATAGCCGGTGGTGACCGCTTTAAGCTCGCGCAGGATCTCGCGCTCTTCCAGCGCCTTGAGATAGCCGCTGAACCACTCGTCGGGGATCACTCCACCATAAAACGTGTCGTAGTGCGGCGTGTTGCTAAACAGTACCGTCGGCACGGCGGTAACGTTTAGCCTGTGGGTACGAATATTCGGTACCGCAATGCTGTTCCCCACGCTGCCGTAAACTACCTGCGACTGCACGGCGACAATGTCGGTTTGCTGCGCCCGGGTATTATCCCGGAATAGAATCATCTCCATGACGCTTAAATCCCCGCCCCCTGCGAATAACTCTCTTCACCAAAGACGCCGGTAGAAAGATAGCGATCGCCGCGATCGCAAATAATCGCCACCACCACCGCCCCCGGGTTTGCCTGCGCCACCCGAATCGCACCCGCTACCGCGCCGCCCGAGCTGACGCCGCAGAAGATACCTTCGCGCACGGCCAGCTCACGCATGGTATTTTCCGCCTCGCGCTGGTGAAGATCCAGCACCTGGTCCACAAGCTGCGCATTAAAGATGCCGGGCATATACTCCGCGGGCCAGCGGCGAATGCCCGGAATGCTGCTCCCCTCTTCCGGCTGCAGACCAACAATGGTAACGGTTTTTTCCTGCTCGCGCAGAAAACGCGATACCCCGGTAATGGTACCGGTGGTGCCCATGCTGGAGACAAAATGGGTGATACGCCCGTCGGTTTGCTGCCAGATTTCCGGGCCGGTGGTGGTGTAGTGCGCGTAAGGGTTATCCGGATTGTTGAACTGATCGAGCAGTTTACCTTCGCCGCGCTCGGCCATTTCTAACGCCAGGTCGCGCGCGCCTTCCATTCCCTGCTCTTTGGTTACCAGAATCAGTTCGGCCCCGTAGGCACGCATCGCGGCGCGGCGCTCCTGGCTCATGTTGTCCGGCATCAGCAGCTTCATGCGATAGCCTTTCAGCGCGGCGATCATCGCCAGGGCGATACCGGTGTTGCCGCTGGTGGCCTCGATCAGCACGTCGCCAGGCTTAATTTCTCCGCGCTTTTCGGCCTGGACAATCATCGACAGCGCCGCGCGGTCTTTCACCGACCCCGCCGGGTTATTGCCTTCGAGTTTGACCCAGATTTCACTGCCGTTGTCCGGCCCCATGCGCTGAAGCTTGACCAGAGGAGTGTTGCCGATGGTGTGTTCGAGTGTATTCACGTTTTTTACTCAATAAAAAAGCCGGGTGGCGTTTCGCTTACCCGGCCTACAAGACGCAGTGATAACTGTAGGCCCGGTCAGCGCAGCGCCACCGGGCGATAAACATCCTAATAACCTATCAGGCTGACTCCGCCAGAGCAATATCCTCGCGCGTCTCGATGCGCTCCTTCCCGTGATAAATACGGGCGTGCTGCAGCCCAACAAACAGGCGCTCGCCCCGGTGCGGCGGCACGTCGTCGCGCATGACAACGGTCAGCGGCTCGGTATACCAGCCCAGCGGCTGTACCACCAATTGGGTGTAGTGACCTTTAGGGCTAGCTTCCAGCACCTGTACCGGCAGCGGTGAATCCAGGCTGGTTCGGCGGCTCACGTCCACTTCCCACGGACGCAGGAACAGATCGACCGGCCCCTGATGCGCGGAGGTATAGCCCAGCGGCCAGCGGTGCGCGCCGACGTGGAACTGACCGCCGCGAATGGTACCCTGCAGACGGTTTACCTCGCCCATAAACTCCAGCACGAAGCGGGTCGCCGGTTCGCGCCAGAGCTGCTCCGGCTCGTCAACCTGCTCAATGTTGCCCTGGCTCATGACCACCACGCGATCCGCGACTTCCATCGCCTCTTCCTGATCGTGGGTCACGAAGACGCTGGTGAATTTCAGCTCTTCATGCAGCTGGCGCAGCCAGCGGCGCAGCTCTTTACGCACCTGCGCGTCCAGCGCGCCGAAAGGTTCATCCAGCAGCAGGATTTGCGGCTCAACGGCTAACGCGCGCGCCAGCGCCACGCGCTGCTTCTGACCGCCGGAAAGCTGGGCCGGGAAACGGTCCGCCAGATGCGCAAGCTGTACCATTTCCAGCAGTTTGGTCACTTTGGCTTTGATAGCCGCTGCATTTGGACGCTCGCGACGCGGCAGCACCGTCAGGCCAAACGCAATGTTGTCGAACACGGTCATATGGCGGAACAGCGCATAATGCTGGAACACAAAACCTACTTTACGATCGCGGGCGTGCAGGCGGCTCACGTCGGTGCCGTGAAAACGGATGTGCCCGCTGGTCTGATGCTCAAGCCCGGCGATAATACGCAGCAGCGTGGTTTTACCCGAGCCAGACGGCCCCAGCAGCGCCACCATTTGTCCGGAAGGGATATCCAGCGAGATATCATTCAGCACCTGGGTGCGACCAAAAGACTTCTTAATATTGGCAATCTCAATGCTCATGATTTCCCTCCTGATGCTGACGTTTTTCCTGATTTTCTAAACGCCACTGCACCACACTCTTCAAAAACAGGGTCAAAATGGCCATCAGCGTCAGCAACGCTGCGGCAGTAAACGAGCCGATGGTGTTGTAGTCCTGCTGCAGCAGCTCAATCTGTAGCGGCAGCGACAGGGTTTCACCCCGGATGGAGCCGGAGACGACGGAAACGGCACCGAACTCACCAATCGCGCGGGCGTTGGTCAGCACCACGCCGTAAAGCAACGCCCAGCGGATATTCGGCAGCGTCACGCGACGGAACATCTGCCAGCCTGACGCGCCCAGCAGCACCGCCGCTTCGTCTTCGTTGCTGCCCTGGCTTAACATCACCGGCACCAGCTCACGCACCACAAACGGACAGGTCACGAAGATGGTGACCAGCACCATGCCCGGCCAGGCGAACATGATCTGCAGGTTATGCTCGTCCAGCCAGCCGCCCAATGGGCCGTTGGAGCCGTAAAAGAGCAGGTACACCAGACCCGCCACCACCGGCGATACGGCGAAAGGAATGTCCAGCAGGGTCAGCAGCAGCTGACGTCCCGGGAAGTTGAAGCGGGTCACCAGCCAGGCCAACAGGGTCCCGAACACGAGGTTCACCGGCACGGTGATCAACGCAATCAGCACGGTCAGCCAGATAGCATGCAGCATATCCGGGTTCGCCAGGTTTTCCAGCGCGGGCATCAGGCCCTTGCTGAACGCCTGAACGAAGATATAAACCGTCGGCACGACGAGAATGAGGGCGGAAACCAGCACGCCCGCCCCAATCAGAAACCATTTACCCCAGTTGATGCGGGGTGCATCGTATCGCTTCAATTGCGTAACTTCCGCCATCAGTGACCTACCACACGTCGACCAAAGCGACTTTGCAGAGTGTTAATCGAGTACAGCAGCAGCAGCGAGGCCGCCAGGATCACCGAGGCAATTGCGCTCGCCGCCGGATAATCAAACTCCTGCAAACGGATAAAAATCATCAGCGAGGTGACTTCTGTTTTCCAGGCGATGTTCCCGGCGATAAAAATCACCGCGCCGAACTCACCGAGGCTGCGGGTAAACGACAGCGCGACGCCCGCCATCAGCGCCGGAGACAGCTCCGGCAGAACCACCTTGCGGAAGCTCTGCCAGCGCGTGGCGCCCAGCGTTTCCGCCGCTTCTTCGTATTCCGGACCCAACTCTTCCAGCACCGGCTGCACGGTACGGACCACAAACGGGATGCTGGTAAAGGCCATCGCCACCGCGATACCGAGCCAGGTGTAGGTCACTTTGATGTCAAATTTCGCCAGCCACTCGCCGTACAGCCCGTTCACGGAGAAGAGCGACGCGAGGGTTAAGCCCGCCACCGCCGTCGGCAGCGCAAACGGCAGATCCATCAGGGCGTCAAGCAGCGTGCGGCCCGGGAAGCGATAGCGGGTTAAGATCCACGCCATCAGCAGGCCAAACACGCCGTTAAAAATGGAGGCGACAAACGCCGACAGCAGCGTCACCTTATAGGCCGCCACCACCTGCGGGTTGGTGACCACGTCCCAGTACTGCGCCCAGCTCATCTGAGCAAGCTGCATCACCAGCGCGCTGAGCGGCAACAGCAGGATCAGGCAGACGAACAGCAGGCTGGTCCCGAGGCTTAAGGTAAAGCCCGGCAGCACGCGTTTTGTCGAAACTGCAAACATTACTTATGCCCCGCCGCCAGCAATTTGTCTAACTCACCGCCGCTGGCAAAATGCGTTTTCATCACATCAGGCCAGGAGCCGAAATGATCTTCCACGCGGAACAAATCGGTCTGCGGGAATTTGTCTTTCAGTTTGTTCATCACGTCCGGGTTATTCACGCGGTAGTAGTAATCGGTAATGATGGTCTGCGCCTGCGGGCTGTACAGGTAGTTGAGATAGGCTTTTGCCGCTTTCTCGGTACCGTTTGCCTGCACGTTTTTATCCACCCACGCCACTGGGAATTCGGCCAGGATGTTGGTTTTCGGGATAACGACCTCGAAGCCCTGCGCTTCATACTGTTTGCGGATGTTATTCACTTCCGATTCAAAGCTGATGAGCACATCGCCGAGACCGCGTTCTGCGAAGGTCGTGGTCGCCCCGCGGCCGCCGGTATCAAACACTTCGACGTTTTTCAGGAACTGGGTCATGAACTGCTCGGTTTTGGCTTTATCGTTACCGTCAGCCTTGTCCGCCGCGCCCCACGCCGCTAAATAGGTATAACGCGCGTTACCGGAGGTTTTTGGGTTCGGGAAAATCAGCTTCACGTCGGAACGCACCAGGTCGCTCCAGTCGTGGATATTCTTCGGGTTGCCCTTACGCACCAGGAAGCCCATGGTGGAATAGAACGGCGAGCTGTTGTTCGGTAGTCGGCTCTGCCAGTCCGCCGGGATCAGCTTGCCTTTATCGTGCAGGATCTGCACGTCAGTCACCTGGTTGTAGGTCACCACATCCGCTTTCAGACCCTGCAAAATCGCCAACGCCTGCTTGGACGACCCGGCGTGGGACTGCTTGATGGTCAGCTTGTCGCCGTTATTGTCTTTCGCCCACTGCTGTTCGAACGGTGGATTAAGGGCGGCAAACAGCTCGCGGGAGACGTCATACGAACTGTTTAACAGTTCAGTCGCCTGCGCCTGTGCCACCAGCAGTAAACCTGCCAGCGCCAGAGTTCCTTTTTTCAGTACAGTAACGGCCATTGCGCACCCTTATAAATGTGATGACTATCTTATAGTCATAATATTTATAACGGGGATGAAAGGAGTAACGGTTTTATATACCGTTTGGTGATTTAGAAGCAGAAAAGGGAATAAGGGGTGCGGCCTGATGCCCTCACCCCGGCCCTCTCCCACAGGGAGAGGGAGAAAGGCCATTAAAGCGCCAGCAGACGCTCAACGGACGGCGCAAAGTAGTAGCCGCCGGTCACCGGTTTGGTGAAGCGCAGCATGGCGTCGCGCTTGCCGTCGGTATCGCCGAACATGCTCAGCAGCTGCTGCTCAATGTTATAGAGGCGCGCGCAGTAGGCGCAGAAGTAAAGGCCGTGCGTGCCGCTGGCGGTACCGTACGGCAGGCTCTGGCGAACAATCTTCAGCCCTTTGCCGTCTTCTTTCAGGTCAACGCGGGTCAGGTGAGAGGTAACGGGACGGTCGTCGCCGTCGATCTCTTCGTTGGCTTCTTTAGTACGACCAATCATCATCTCCTGGTCGTGCACGCTCATGCGGTTAAGCTGCTTGAGGTTGTGCTCCCAGCGCTGCACGAACACATAGCTGCCGCCCGCGTCCACGCCGTCTTTAATCACCGCCACGTCGCGACGAACCTCTTCACCCGCCGGGTTTTCCGTCCCGTCGACGAAGCCGCTCAGATCGCGCTCTTCCACCCAGCGGAAGCCGTGAACCTCTTCCTGCACCTCAATGCTGTCGCCAAAGGCCGCTACCGCCGCCTGGGCAACGGAAAAGTTCACGTCGTGACGCAGGGAGAGAATATGGATCAGCACGTCGTACTGCGTCGCCGGAGCCAGACCTTTGCCGTAAGGGATGAAGTCTTTCAGCTCTTCCGCCCCTTCGCCGCCGCTCAGCTGACGCCAGACGTTATTGCCAAAGGCAACAACGGCGCCAAGGTGGGCTTCCGGGAATTTGGCCTGGAAGGTGGCCAGCTTATCAACAAACGCTTTACTGGCCGCACGCAGGGCATCCACGTCCCCTTTAACATTGGCTTCAATCCAAATCGCCGCGCGGCAATGTTCTGGCAAAATGCCACTCTGAACCTGAGACATCGCTCCTCCTGAAATAAAGATGCCACGTCAGCGTGGCATTGATGGCGGGTATTATACCCGGATTTCAGCGAGGCGGATTGTTCAGGCGCAAATTACTGCTTCCAGAGTATTTTGCTCACTTTCCAGTTCTTGAGCGTGTCGTCAGACGGCATCAGTCCTTCCGGACCGCTCCAGGTTCCGGTGAAGACATAGCTGATGTGCTGGCTGCCTTCGGCCTTACATTCCACCGCGACCTTGTCGTCAGACGGCGCGCTGGTGCAGTTGCCAAAAGCCTGCTTATAAAGTTCGCTAAACGGCGTGCCCACCTTCACACCGCTCGCCGTCGGAATATCTTCATCCATCACGGCAATTCGGTTTACCGTGCCTTTGTCACCGTTGATCACCAGCGCCAGCTTGTCGCCCTTCAGCGCTTCGTAATAGCGAACAATAGTGCCATTCTCCGTTTTCATGCCGCTGCGCAGGCGGTAATCGCTGCTGAGCGCATCCTGAATAGCATTCTGATCCAGCGCCGTCGCGGCGGTAATTTTCCCCACGCCCTGCTCGGTCACTTCCGTTGATGAGCCAAACCAGTTCCACGGATACGCGGCGGACCAGTTAATAGTGGAGAGCGTCGAACAGCCGGTCAACGCCAGCGGAAGAGCGCATAAAAGTAAACGCAGCGATTTCATTGAAACGTCCTTTCTTGTTAAATCAACGCTTGTTGGAGTGCGGCATCGGCAAAAAGTGCCGGATTAATCATCCTGATGCGCAAAACAGGCGCGAAGACGCGGGTTGGTCAGCAGCCACAGCAGCGCCACAATATCGGCAACCACCAGCGCAACGCCGGTACCCGTCAGCGGTTCACCGTACCACCAGAGTACCGGCTGCCAGAAGAGCAGCGCAACCTGGGCGAGGATCAGCAGCCAGCGAAGCGCTCGCCAAAAGCGGGGGATCGCCTGCCATCGTCCGCTGCATAAAAAAGCGACCACAGCCGGTACGCCCGGCAGCAAGCCGAGCCAGAAGGCGTCATGATCGGGATAAAAGAGATTCAGCAGCGTATCGCCCTGCCCGCGCGACGCGGCGGCCATCACAAACAGCACCCAGGTCCGGGCCTGCAGCAGCAGAACGCACCAGAATAAAAAGGGCAGCCTGACGCGGCCCTGCGCGTCATAGTCTGCCGGATGGATTTCAGTACTCTTCATCTTCGATCAGACGCTTTCCTAAACTCAGCACGTCAGCGTGTTCATAGCCCAAACGCTCATACATGCCCAGCACCACGTCGTTATCTTCCCGCACCATGATCTGGATTTTTGGGCAGCCGCGGGCGATCAGCTTCTTCTCGAGCCGGTTCAGCAGCGCATTGGCAATGCCGCGGCCACGGTATTCCGGGTGGACGCCCAGATAATAGGCCGAGCCGCGGTGACCGTCGTAACCGCCCATTACCGTCCCCACAACCTCACCGTTGACTTCCGCGACCAGAAACAGACTGACGTCGTGATTCACCTTACGTTCGATATCCATTTCCGGATCGTTCCACGGACGCAGCAGATCGCAGCGCTCCCAAAGGGTGATCACCTCTTCGAAATCTTCCTGGCGAAAAACGCGTATCTCCATGGTATTAACCGCCTTTTCGGGTTTAAAAACATTGATTATGGCGCGAAGCACGCCTTTAGCCAATAACCGGGGAAAATCTCGCCAAAATTTGGCATAATGTCACTTTGTCACGTATTGAAATGAAAAGTAAAACAATTCTCAATATGGACTGTCGTAACGGGAAACACGATACGATATAACACCAGGACCCCTTTTTTTAGTATTCAGGCCGCATGAGCACATTCAAACCATTAAAAGCACTCACATCGCGTCGTCAGGTTCTCAAAGCGGGGCTGGCGGCCTTAACGTTAACGGGCATCGCAAAGCAGGCTCAGGCGAAAGACGAGAGCACGCTCAAAACCAGTAACGGACACAGCAAACCGAAAACCAAAAAGCCGGGCGCGAAGCGTCTGGTGATGCTCGACCCGGGCCACGGCGGTATTGATACTGGCGCCATCGGCAAAAACGGGTCGAAAGAAAAACACGTCGTGCTGGCGATTGCAAAAAATGTGCGCGCAATTTTACGCAGTAACGGCATTGACGCCCGTCTGACGCGCTCTGGCGATACCTTTATTCCGCTGTATGACCGCGTAGAGATCGCCCACCAGCACGGTGCGGATCTGTTTATGTCGATCCACGCCGACGGCTTTACCAACCCTTCTGCGGCCGGTGCCTCGGTGTTTGCGCTTTCCAACCGTGGCGCCAGTAGCGCCATGGCAAAATACCTCTCCGACCGCGAAAACCGGGCGGATGAAGTCGCCGGGAAGAAAGCCACCGACAAAGATCATCTGTTACAGCAGGTGCTGTTCGACCTCGTGCAGACGGATACGATCAAAAACAGCCTGACGCTCGGCTCGCATATTCTGAAGAAGATTAAGCCGGTGCATCGTCTGCACAGTAAAGGCACCGAGCAGGCGGCGTTCGTGGTCCTGAAATCGCCTTCGATTCCGTCCGTGCTGGTGGAAACCTCCTTCATTACCAACCCGGAAGAAGAGCGACTCCTCGGTACCACGGCGTTTCGTCAGAAGATCGCCAACGCCATCGCCTCCGGCATTATCAGCTACTTCAACTGGTTCGATAACCAAAAAGCGCACTCCAGGAAACGTTGATGAAACCCGATGCTCAACTGGTAAAAACCTTCCTGCTGCAGCTGCAGGATGAGATCTGCCAGAAACTGGCCGCCGCAGACGGCGGTGAATTTCAGGAAGATAACTGGCAGCGCGAGGCCGGGGGCGGCGGGCGCAGCCGCGTGCTGCGAAACGGCGGCATCTTTGAACAGGCGGGCGTGAATTTTTCCCACGTTCACGGCGACGCCATGCCCGCCTCTGCGACGGCGCATCGTCCTGAGCTGGCGGGCCGCAGCTTCGAGGCGATGGGCGTCTCGCTGGTGATACATCCGCACAACCCGTTTGTGCCCACCAGCCACGCCAACGTGCGCTTTTTCATTGCGGAAAAACCGGGCGCCGACCCGGTCTGGTGGTTCGGCGGCGGTTTCGACTTAACGCCCTACTACGGCTTCGAAGAGGATGCCGTGCACTGGCACACCACCGCGCGGGATCTTTGCCTGCCGTTTGGCGAAGACGTCTACCCGAAATTTAAAAAGTGGTGCGACGACTACTTTTATCTGAAGCACCGCGACGAGCAGCGCGGCATCGGCGGGCTGTTCTTTGACGATCTCAACGCGCCTGATTTTGATACCGCATTCAGCTTTATGCGCGCGGTGGGCGAAGGATATACCGACGCGTATCTGCCCATCGTCGAACGCCGTAAAAACACCGACTACGGCGTGCGCGAACGAGAGTTCCAGCTTTACCGCCGCGGGCGCTACGTGGAGTTCAACCTGGTGTGGGATCGCGGGACGCTGTTCGGCCTGCAGACCGGCGGACGCACGGAGTCGATTCTGATGTCGATGCCGCCGCTGGTGCGCTGGGAGTACTGCTACGAGCCAAAAGAAGGCAGCCCTGAGGCTGCCTTGCGTGAGTTTATTCAGGTTCGGGACTGGGTGTAGCTGCCGGATAGCGCTGCGCTTATCCGGCCTACTTAACCCGTAGGTCGGGTAAGCGAACGCGCCACCCGACACCACCCGCTTACAGAGGCTGCGTTTGCGCCTCAACCACCGCCAGCGCCACCATGTTCACGATACGACGCACGGAGGCAATCGGCGTTAACACATGCACCGGTTTCGCCACGCCCATCAGTACCGGTCCTACGGTCACCCCTTCAGAGCTGGAGACGCGCAGCAGGTTATAGCTGATACGCGCCGCTTCCACGTTCGGCATAATCAGTATGTTGGCCGAGCCCTTCAGCGGGCTGTCCGGCATGCGTTCGTTACGGATGCTCTCCACCAGCGCGGCATCGCCGTGCATCTCCCCGTCAATCATCAGCTCCGGCGCACGCTCGCGCACCAGCTCCAGCGTCTGGCGCATTTTGCAGGCCGCCGCGGATTTAGACGAACCAAAGTTAGAGTGCGACAGCAGCGCCACCTTCGGCTCGATGCCAAAGCGACGGACGGTCTCGGCGGCCATCACGGTGATCTCCGCCAGCTCGTCCGGGGTCGGATCGTCGTTAACGTAGGTGTCAGCAATAAAGGTGTTGCCGCTCGGCAGCAGCAGCGCGTTCATCGCCCCGGCGGTATGAACCCCGTCGCGATAGCCGAAGATCTCCTGCACCACGCTAAAGTGCTCGTGGTAATCGCCGATGGTGCCGCAGATCAGCGCATCCGCCTCGCCGCGATGCACCATGATCGCGCCGATCACCGTGGTGTTGCTGATGACCGCTTTCTGCGCCTGCTCCTGGGTAATCCCGCGACGCTTCATGATCGCGTAGTATTCGCTCCAGTACTCTTTGAAGCGCGGATCGGATTCGTTGTTAACGATCTCGAAGTCGACGCCAGGCTTGATCTGCAGACCCAGCTTCTGGATGCGCATCTCAATCACGCTCGGACGACCAATCAGAATCGGTTTCGCCAGGCCTAAGGTGATCAGCTCCTGGGTGGCGTGCAGCACGCGCGCCTCTTCCCCTTCCGCCAGCACGACGCGCTTCGCGTCGGCGCGCGCCTGGGAGAAGATCGGCTTCATGAACAGGTTGGTTTTATAGACAAACTCGGTGAGCTTATCGACGTACGCGTCGAAGTCCTGAATCGGACGCGTCGCCACGCCGGAGTCCATCGCCGCTTTGGCCACCGCTGGGGCAATTTTGACAATCAGACGCGGGTCGAACGGTTTTGGAATGATGTAGTCCGGTCCGAAGCTCAAATCCTGATCGCCGTACGCAGACGCGACGACTTCGCTCTGCTCGGCGTGCGCCAGCTCCGCGATAGCGTGAACGGCGGCAAGCTTCATCTCTTCGTTGATCGCCGTTGCGCCGACGTCCAGCGCGCCGCGGAAGATGAACGGGAAGCAGAGCACGTTGTTGACCTGGTTCGGGTAGTCAGAACGACCGGTACAGATAATGGCGTCTTCACGCACCGCTTTCGCCAGCGGCGGCAGGATTTCCGGCTCAGGGTTCGCCAAGGCCAGGATCATTGGCGCACGCGCCATCTTCTTCACCATCTCCTGGGTCAGCACTTTCGGACCGGAGCAGCCGAGGAAGATATCCGCGCCGTCGATCACGTCGTCCAGGGTGCGTTTGCCGTCGTCGTCCACCGCATACGCCGCTTTGGTTTCCGCCATGTTCGGCTCGCGGTCTTTATAGATAACGCCTTTGGAGTCGCAGACCACAATGTTGTGTTTCTGCATACCCAGCGCCACCAGCAGGTTCATACAGGCGATGGCCGCGGCGCCTGCGCCAGAAACCACCATGCGCACGTCTGAGAGATTTTTCTCGACCACGCGCAGGCCGTTCAGAATCGCGGCGGTGCTGATAATCGCGGTGCCGTGCTGGTCATCGTGGAACACGGGAATGTTCATACGCTCGCGCAGCTTCTGCTCGATATAGAAACATTCCGGCGCTTTGATGTCTTCCAGGTTAATCCCGCCGAAGGTCGGCTCCAGCGCGGCCACCACGTTGATGAATTTGTCAGGATCGAGTTCATCCACCTCGATATCGAACACGTCGATACCGGCGAATTTCTTGAACAGTACCCCCTTACCTTCCATCACCGGCTTACCGGCCAGCGCACCGATGTTGCCCAGCCCCAGCACCGCTGTGCCGTTAGAGATCACGGCGACAAGGTTGCCGCGCGCGGTGTATTTGTAGGCCGCCAGCGGGTCTTTTTCGATTTCCAGACACGGGGCAGCGACGCCCGGCGAATAGGCCAGCGCCAGATCGCGCTGGGTTGCCAGCGGCTTGGTTGGGGAGACCTGGATTTTCCCCGGGACAGGAAACTCGTGAAAATCGAGGGCACTCTGTTTTAACTGATCGTCCATCTTGTTATTCCTTTTACGTATCGGTCAGATAGTATCGCCGCAGGACAGCGCATAAACTTTGAAGGCTGCCAAACTCTCACCATCACACATTAAAAATTGTTATCAATTTATAACAGCCATGTTACCCGTCTCAAAAGCAATGCCTCCCCCGTCTGCTATGCTTTTTTGTTAAGTCCATCATGATTTTTCCAGAAGTGTGAACCAACGCACTCATCTAACTCTTTTATTTCCAAGGAGTAATCATTTATGAACCAGCTAGACGGCATCAAAAAATTCACCACCGTGGTTGCAGACAGCGGCGATATCGAGTCGATTCGCCACTATCAGCCGGAGGATGCGACCACCAACCCTTCGCTGCTGCTCAAAGCGGCCGGGCTTGCCCATTTTAGTCATCTGATTGATGACGCCATTGCCTACGGTAAACAGCGCGGGAAAACGCAGGAGCAGCAGGTCGCGGAAGCCAGCGACAAGCTGGCGGTTAATTTTGGTGCGGAAATTCTTAAAAGCATCCCGGGACGCGTCTCAACCGAAGTCGACGCCCGCCTCTCGTTCGATAAAGAAAAGAGCATTAATAAGGCGCGTCGTCTGGTTGAGCTCTACCAGGATCAGGGCATCGATAAATCACGCATCCTGATCAAGCTCGCCTCCACCTGGGAAGGCATCCGCGCGGCAGAGGTGCTGGAAAAAGAGGGTATCCACTGCAACCTGACGCTGCTGTTCTCGTTTGCCCAGGCGCGCGCCTGCGCTGAAGCGGGCGTGTTCCTCGTCTCGCCGTTTGTCGGGCGCATCTACGACTGGTATCAGGCGAAACAGCCGATGGATCCGTACGTGGTGGATGAGGATCCGGGCGTGAAATCGGTCCGTAATATCTACGACTATTACAAACAGCACCGCTACGAAACCATTGTGATGGGGGCCAGCTTCCGCCGTACCGAGCAGATCCTCGCCCTGGCAGGCTGCGACCGCCTGACCATCTCCCCTAACCTGCTCCAGGAACTACAGGACAAAGAAGAAACGGTGATCCGCAAGCTGGTGCCGACCTCCACCGTTCTGCCAAAACCGAAAACCATGACCGAAGCGGAGTTCCGCTGGGAGCACAACCAGGACGCGATGGCTGTCGAAAAACTGGCGGAAGGTATCCGCCTGTTCGCCGTCGACCAGCGCAAACTTGAAGACCTTCTCGCCGCCAAACTTTAACCTTGCCACGGAGTGAACTATGTCCCGTAAAGAGCTAGCCAATGCCATTCGCGCCCTCAGCATGGATGCCGTGCAGAAAGCCAATTCCGGCCACCCCGGCGCGCCAATGGGCATGGCTGATATTGCCGAAGTGCTGTGGAACGACTTTCTGAAGCACAACCCGAATGACCCCACCTGGTACGATCGCGACCGCTTTATTCTCTCCAACGGTCACGCCTCAATGCTGCTCTACAGCCTGCTGCACCTTTCCGGCTACGACCTGCCGCTTGAGGAGCTGAAAAACTTCCGCCAGCTGCACTCCAAAACGCCGGGGCATCCGGAGATTGGCTATACGCCAGGCGTGGAAACGACGACCGGACCGCTCGGTCAGGGGCTGGCCAATGCGGTTGGGCTGGCGATTGCCGAACGCACGCTCGCGGCGCAGTTTAACCAGCCGGACCACGAGATTGTCGACCATTACACCTACGTGTTTATGGGCGACGGCTGCCTGATGGAGGGGATCTCTCACGAGGTCTGCTCCCTGGCGGGCACGCTGGGGCTCGGCAAGCTGATCGGCTTCTACGATCACAACGGCATCTCCATCGACGGGGAGACCGAAGGCTGGTTTACCGACGACACGGCAAAACGCTTTGAAGCCTACCACTGGCACGTGGTGCATGAGATCGACGGCCACGATCCTGAAGCGGTGAAAAAAGCGATTCAGGAAGCGCAGAGCGTGAAGGACAAACCGTCCCTGATTATCTGCCGCACGGTCATTGGCTTCGGCTCGCCGAACAAGGCGGGCAAAGAAGAGGCGCACGGCGCGGCGCTGGGCGACGAGGAAGTGGCGCTGACCCGGCAGAAGCTGGGCTGGAAATATCCGCCGTTTGAGATCCCGAAAGAGATCTACAGAGCCTGGGATGCCCGTGAAGACGGTGAGAAAGCCCAGCACGCCTGGAACGAAAGATTTGCCGCCTACAAAAAAGCGCATCCGGAGCTGGCGGCCGAATTTTCCCGCCGCATGAGCGGCGGTCTGCCGGAAGACTGGGGCGATAAAACCCAGGCGCTGATTGAAAACCTGCAGTCCAACCCGGCGAAAATCGCCACCCGCAAGGCGTCGCAAAATACCCTGAACGCAATCGGCCCGATTCTTCCCGAACTGCTCGGCGGCTCGGCGGACCTGGCGCCCAGTAACCTGACGATCTGGTCCGGCTCCAAATCGCTCAAGGAGGACATCGCCGGGAACTACATCCACTACGGCGTGCGCGAGTTCGGGATGACCGCCATTGCCAACGGCATCGCCCATCACGGCGGGTTTGTGCCGTACACCGCCACCTTCCTGATGTTCGTCGAGTATGCCCGTAACGCGGCGCGCATGGCGGCCTTAATGAAGGCACGGCAGATTATGGTCTACACCCATGACTCCATCGGGCTGGGGGAAGACGGGCCCACGCACCAGGCGGTTGAACAGCTGGCGAGCCTGCGCCTGACGCCCAACTTCAGCACCTGGCGTCCGTGCGATCAGGTCGAAGCGGCGGTGGGCTGGAAGCTGGCGGTGGAACGCCACAATGGCCCAACGGCATTAATTCTGTCACGCCAGAACCTGGCGCAGATTGAGCGTACCCCGGAGCAGGTGAAAAACATCGCCCGCGGCGGCTACATTCTGAAGGACAGCGGCGGCAAGCCGGACGTGATCCTGATTGCGACCGGTTCCGAGGTGGAAATCACGGTGAAAGCGGCGGAGAAACTGACCGCCGAAGGACACGCGGTGCGCGTAGTGTCCCTGCCTTCCACGGATATTTTTGACGCTCAGGACGAGGCGTATCGGGAATCGGTCCTGCCGTCCAGCGTCGCGGCTCGCGTGGCGGTGGAAGCCGGTATTGCCGACTACTGGTACAAGTATGTCGGGCTCAAAGGGGCGATTGTCGGCATGCGGGGCTACGGTGAGTCCGCCCCTGCCGATAAGCTGTTCCCGTACTTCGGTTTTACCGTTGAGAACGTGGTGGAGAAGGCGCTGAGCGTGATCTAGTGCGGCCTGCGTTGCCGGGTGGCGGCTACGCCTTACCCGGCCTACAAAACCTCCAAACCGTAGGCCGGGTAAGCGACAGCGCCACCCGGCAAAAAACTACCGCGTGATCCACAGCGTGGGCCAGGCATCTGGGCCGTTCCAGCTGTCGCAGCTGGGCTCCTCGGCGTAGCGCACCAGGCGGAAGCGCTGGCCGTCGAAACGCCAGCGCGTCTGGATCCCGCAATCGCCCATACCGCGCCCCAGCGCGAGCGTTGTCAGCTCGCGCGTCTTCTCATCGAAGCTGGCGTTCATCAACTCCATTTCACTCCCGTCGCTTGACGGCGTAAACGGCAGACGCAGCCTGACGCTGCGGGCGGTGAACGGTTTTTTGCGTGATACCAGCCACGCCAGATCGACCGTGTTATAGGCCCCCGCCTCGCAGCTGACGATCAGCAGCGCTTTGTCATCGGTTAACGCGGTGACGCGCACTTCCCGGCGGTTAGAATCCAGCGAGCACTGGCTGCTGTTCATCCGTCCGGTACCATAGTCCAGCAGGTCGTTCAGTTCAGCGTGGGAGAGTGGTGTCGGGGTCGGGTTGACGACCGCCACCTTTTTTAAGGCGGGTGCAGGCGGAACGCTTAACGGCGGATCGTCACCTTTCTTGATCCACGCGGTTTCGCTGCCGACGCGCTTTTGCTGCGCATCAATGAACAGCAGCGCGGCTTTCAGACCGCTCAGTGAAATAACCTGCTTACCGCCGCGCAGGGTCAGGGCCTTCCCTTCCTGAATGTTTTTCAAAAAGGCGGTGATGGTGGCTGCATCGTCCGTTTTCAGATGCCAGGGCGTGAGCTGCCAGCGCTGTTTGTCCAGCTTCAGGGGAACGTTATCCAGCAGCAGCCGGGGAGCAATCTCTGGCTCTTTGACCGAGGGTGTATCAAGACCGCCGAGATCGATACGCAGCGTGGCATCCGTTTTCGCCCCGGCGCTTCGGGTGAGTGTCATAACCAGACCACGGTGTTCACCCGTGTTGCGCGCAAGGCAAAAGTTCTGGTTATTGCAGGTCACCTGCCAGTCAGAGAAGGCTTGCTGGGCAGGTGCAGCCCGCACCTGCGGCGCGAGGAGCACACAAAACAGGTAAAACAAAAAGACGCTGTAGCGCATGAATGACACAATCCCGGAACGAAAACGCTTAACTGGGCAGTATCTTCGTGTTCCAGCCGGGGTTGCTCAATCGGATTTATCAGATATACCCGAAAAACACCCTACATTCGTTCGAAAGCAGAGTTCATTAACCCGGTCGTCTGTAAATACTGCAGTAATATCACTGCTTTACCATCCCTGATTTCCCCTGAACGCATCATCTCCAGCGCCCGGAAAAAAGGAAGCTCCAGCACTTCGATATCTTCATCCTCAACGCCACCGCCCCGGTGGGTGCGCTGCGCGTCGCTGTACTCCGCGATGAAGAAATGGACGAGCTCCGTCACGCCGCCCGGTGACATAAACAGCTCAAAGACCTTTTTGACCTCGCCCACTTCGAAGCCGGTTTCTTCGACGGCCTCTTTGCGGATGCAAACTTCCGGCTCATCATCATCGAGCAGGCCCGCGCAGGTTTCAATCAGACGTCCGTCGGGGTTGCCATTGACCCATGTCGCCACCCTGAACTGACGGATCAGCACCACGCTCTGCTTTTCACGGTTATAGAGCAGAATGGTTGCTCCGTTGCCGCGGTCGTAGACCTCGCGCTTGTGGCGGATCACTTCACCGTTGTTACGCGTAAGGTCATAGGTGATGTTACGCAGGACAAAGTAGTTTTCAGAGAGAATTTTGTCTTTGATAACGTCAATTTTCAGGGTCATACGGGCTCCACAACACAATGAGTCGTCCTATACTACGCCGTGAATCCCGCTTTGTCGCCCGCCGGTTTAATGATGCTTTGGCGCGTTAACCCCAAGCCAGTCGAGTATTCCTTGCGCCGCATGGCGGCCTTCCGCCATGGCGGTCACCACCAGATCCGCACCGCGTACCGCATCGCCCCCGGCGAAGATCTGGGGGTTGGTCGTCTGGTAACGGTAGCGGCTCTCGACGGAGGCAACGATCCGCCCCCAGTCATCCGTTTCGACGCCCTGCGCCTGCAGCCACGGCATCGCGTGCGGGTTAAAACCAAACGCCATGATGACCGCATCCGCAGCCATCACGAACTCGCTGCCCGCTACCGGAACGGGCCGACGCCGTCCCTGCGCGTCCGGCTCTCCAAGCTCGGTACGCAGCATCCGAATACCGTTGACCTTACCGTTCGGATCCAGCGTCAGCTCAACCGGCTGGACGTTAAATTCAAACGCCGCGCCCTCCTCTCTGGCGTTCTTCACCTCTTTCTTCGAGCCCGGCATGTTGGCCTCATCCCGACGATAGGCGCAGGTCACCTTCACCGCGCCGTGGCGTAACGCGGTGCGGACGCAGTCCATCGCGGTATCCCCCCCGCCAAGCACCACCACGTTTAAACCCTGGGTGTCGATGAACGGCTCGCTGGCCGTCGCCTCCAGCCCCATAACATGCCGCGTGTTGCCCACCAGGAAAGGCAGCGCGTCATAGACCCCCGGCGCGTCTTCATGCGGTATGCCTGCCTTCATCGAGCGGTAGGTTCCCACGCCAATAAACAGGGCGTCGTAATCGTGCTTTAACTGCGACATCGACACGTCCTGGCCCACCTCGCAGTTCAGCTCGAAGCGGATCCCCATCGCGGTAAATATCTCTCTGCGCCGCGCGAGCAGCGATTTGTCCAGCTTGAATGCCGGGATGCCAAAAGTCAGCAATCCGCCTATTTCCGGATGCCGGTCATACACCGTCACGCTCAGGCCGCTGCGCACCAGCACGTCGGCGCACGCCAGCCCGGCGGGCCCCGCGCCGACGATCGCGACACGTTTACCTGTCGGCGTGACGGCGGACATATCCGGCCGCCAGCCCATCGCCAGCGCCCGATCGGAGATATAGCGCTCGATGTTACCGATGGTCACGGATCCCGCCTCTTCGCGTATTGTGCAGGCACCTTCGCATAATCGGTCCTGCGGGCAGACGCGGCCGGTAATTTCAGGTAAACAGTTGGTCTGATGAGAAAGCTCAGCCGCGCCGGCGATATCCCCCGCGTTGAGGCGCTCAATCCACTGCGGGATGTGGTTATGCAGCGGGCAGGTCCATTCGCAAATGCTGTGCTCGCCGCATTTCAGGCAGCGCGACGCCTCGCGGGCGGCCTGCTCGGCCCGAAACGGCAGGTAAATTTCGTTAAAATGGCCCACGCGCTCTGCGGCCGCGAGTTTGTCGGGCTCGCCGCGTAGCGAAGTCGCCTGCATCTGCTGCAGTTTGGTGCGCGGAGCGGCTTCTCCGACGACCTCCGCATGCCAGGGCTGCGCCTCCAGGCAGGCCGTACGCTGTCGGCGCGATTTCGCCAGATTATCAAGGACAGCAGGCGTCGCCAGTGAGAGGACATCTGCCGGGCAATTTTCAATACAGGCCGGGCCGTGTGGCCGCGTCAGACAGAGATCGCATTTGTTCGCCGAGGCCTTCACGCTGCCGTTGTCGAGTGGGGTGACGATAATCTCCATCGTGCCAAACGGGCAGGCCACCACGCAGGCCTTACAGCCGATGCATTTTTGTTGATTCACCTGTACGCTGTCATCGCATTTACTGATGGCGCCGTTCGGGCAGCTTTGCGCGCAGGGTGCATTTTCACAGTGATGGCAGGTGACGGGGCGTCGCGTGTCGCCGGATCTCAGAACCGTAATGCGCGGATGAAAATGGCGATCGCTCAGGACGTGCTGCTCATCGTTGTGCGCCATCACGCAGGCCACTTCGCAGGCGCGACACCCAATGCACTGCTGGCTGTTAGCCATAATAAAACGATTCATAACCACACCTGTTTTTGGTTCAATAACCTTATTCTTTGTATGAATATGGTATTTACGCATCACGGCGCGATCGGGCAATGTTCAAATGCCCGGAATGCCGAATTATTTACAGTGAACCTGTGGCAGATCAATTTTACTCAGAGAGCCGTTCTGTGACCGTTAAACGACCCGTTTCCGGAAGCCTTGCCTGGGCTTTCTTTTCGATCATTGTCTTATCCGTGCTGACCAGCACCGTCGCGCTGCTGACGCTTGCCAGCAGCCAGCGTGACGCCGAAGCTATCAATATCGCGGGTTCGCTGCGCATGCAGAGCTATCGCCTGGGCTACGAGATGCAGCGCAACAGCCCTTCCCTTACGGCGCATCGCGACAGCTGGCAACAGACGCTGAACGCGCCTGCACTGCAGAAGCTGAACCGCTGGTACGTTCCGGACAATGTCAAAGCGCGCTACCAGCAGCTGCACGTGGCCTGGCTGGAGATGGATGCGCACATCGCCCACGGCGACAGCGCGTGGTATCAAACCCACATTGAGGATTTTGTTGGCCGCATTGATGCCTTTGTGCTCGCCCTTCAGCACTACACCGAACATAAAATTCAGACGGTGACCCTGCTCTCTCTGGCGGGCGCTCTCGGGATCCTGCTCCTGACGCTGTTTACCCTGCGACGCATCCGTCGCCAGGTGGTGCTGCCGCTGAACAATCTGGTGGCGGCCAGCGAACGGGTTGAGCGCGGGGAATTTACAACCCCGGCGCCGGATACCGCCCTGCCGAACGAGCTGGGCCAACTCTCCCGCGCCTTCAACCATATGTCCGCGGAATTAGATACGCTCTACCGTTCGCTTGAGGCCTCGGTCGCGGAAAAGACGCGGCATTTGCATGAAGCCCACCAGCAGCTCGACATGCTGTTCAAGTGCTCTCAGGCGCTGAATACCGGCCAGATAGACAGCCACTGCTTCCGGCATATCCTGCAGATTGTCCATGACTATACGCAGATGAATTATCTGGAACTGCGCACCAGCGACGACTGGCGGCTGTGTGAAGGGACGGAGTCACACGGCACTCCTCTGCAATACCTGCCGGTCCTGATGCAGGACACCCTTTACGGCGAGCTGCGCTGGCAAAGCGAGACGGACAGCGTCCCCCTTCCGCTGATGAGAAGCGTGGCGACCATGCTCGGGCGCGGGCTGTACTTTAACCAGGCGCAAAAGCACTACCAGCAGCTGCTGCTGATGGAAGAGCGCGCCACCATTGCTCGCGAGCTGCACGATTCGCTGGCGCAGGTGCTGTCGTATCTGCGCATTCAGCTGGCGCTGCTCAAACGCGCCGTGCCGGAGGAAAATACTCCGGCGCAGACCATCATCTCCGACTTCTCCCGCGAGCTGAACAACGCCTGGCAGCAGCTTCGCGAGCTGCTCACCACCTTCCGCCTGACGCTGAACCACGCGAATCTACCCGCGGCGCTGCAGGAGTCCCTCGACGTCCTGCAGAGCCAGACGCAGGCGAAGCTGCATCTCGACTGCCGCCTCTCCTCGCTGGCGCTGGACGCGCAAAAGCAGGTGCATCTGTTGCAGATTGTACGTGAGGCCGTGTTGAACGCCATTAAGCACGCGCAGGCCAGCGAGATCACCGTCAGCTGCGTGACCGCGGTGGACGGTACGCACAGCGTCAGCATTCGTGACAACGGCATCGGGATCGGCGAAGCCAGCGAGCCGCCGGGACATTACGGGCTGAACATTATGCGCGAACGCGCGCAACGGCTCGGAGGAATGCTGCACTTTTCGCAGCCGCAAAACGGCGGCACGTTGGTCAGCGTGACGTTCCCGGCGCCCGCGCCGTTAACGGGTAAATAACGGTAAAGAGGGAAGCGCAGGGAAAAGCGCATGATAATTTACATTATCTCCTTTATTTCTCCACGTTTGACCTGGCCCTTACCGCTAAAGTTATGCGGGCAATAAACAATAATGACGTGCAGCAAAACGAGGTCACACTTTCATGGCGAATTTTTTCATCGATCGCCCCATTTTTGCCTGGGTGCTTGCCATCCTGTTGTGTCTGACAGGTGTCCTGGCGATTACTTCACTTCCTGTTGAGCAATACCCCGATCTGGCACCGCCTAACGTGCGCGTCACCGCAAACTACCCCGGCGCTTCCGCGCAAACGCTGGAAAACACCGTGACGCAGGTTATTGAGCAGAACATGACGGGTCTCGATAACCTGATGTACATGTCCTCGCAAAGTAGCGCCACGGGCCAGGCGACGGTGACCCTGAGCTTTAAGGCGGGCACCGACCCGGACGAAGCGGTGCAGCAGGTACAAAACCAGCTGCAGTCGGCCATGCGCAAGCTGCCCCAGGCGGTGCAGAATCAGGGCGTGACCGTGCGTAAAACTGGTGATACCAACATTTTGACCATCGCGTTTGTCTCGACAGATGGCTCGATGGATAAGCAGGACATTGCAGACTACGTGGCGAGTAATATCCAGGATCCACTCAGCCGTATTAACGGCGTGGGGGATATCGACGCCTACGGTTCACAGTATTCCATGCGCATCTGGCTGGACCCTAACAAGCTGAACAGCGTGCAGATGACGGCCAAAGACGTCACCGACGCTATCGAATCGCAGAACGCCCAGATTGCCGTGGGCCAGCTCGGCGGTACGCCGTCCGTTGATAATCAGGCTCTGAACGCTACCATCAACTCACAGTCCCTGCTCCAGACGCCCGAACAGTTCAGAAATATTACCCTGAGGGTAAATCAGGACGGGTCGGAAGTACGCCTGGGCGACGTCGCCACGGTGGAAATGGGCGCGGAGAAATACGACTACCTGAGCCGCTTTAACGGCAATCAGGCCTCCGGCCTGGGGATTAAGCTTGCCTCCGGCGCGAACGAAATGGCCACGGCCAAACTGGTGCTGGACCGTCTGGACGAGCTTTCACAGTATTTCCCGCACGGGCTGGAGTACAAAGTCGCCTACGAAACCACCTCCTTCGTTAAAGCGTCGATTGAGGACGTGGTGAAGACCCTGCTGGAAGCCATCGCGCTGGTGTTCCTGGTGATGTACCTGTTCCTGCAAAACTTCCGCGCGACGCTGATCCCCACCATTGCCGTTCCGGTGGTGCTGCTGGGGACGTTTGCTGTGCTTTACGCGTTCGGGTACAGCATCAACACCCTGACGATGTTCGCGATGGTGCTGGCCATCGGCCTGCTGGTGGATGATGCCATCGTGGTGGTGGAAAACGTCGAGCGCATCATGAGCGAGGAAGGGCTATCGCCGCGCGAGGCCACGCGAAAATCGATGGGGCAAATTCAGGGCGCGCTGGTCGGCATCGCGATGGTGCTCTCGGCGGTGTTTATCCCGATGGCCTTCTTTGGCGGCACCACCGGCGCGATTTACCGTCAGTTTTCGATTACCATCGTCTCTGCGATGGTGCTTTCGGTGCTGGTGGCGATGATTCTGACGCCGGCTCTTTGCGCCACTCTTCTTAAACCCTTACACAAGGGTGAGCATCACGGTCAGAAAGGCTTTTTTGGCTGGTTCAACCGCATGTTCAACCGCAACGCCGCGCGCTACGAGGCGGGCGTGGGCAAGATCCTGCACCGCAGCGTGCGCTGGATGGTGGTCTACGTTCTGCTGCTGGGAGGCATGGTGTTCCTGTTCCTGCGTCTGCCGACCTCCTTCCTGCCGCTGGAGGATCGCGGCATGTTTATCACCTCCGTTCAGCTGCCGAGCGGCTCAACGCAGCAGCAGACGCTGAAGGTGGTGCAAAAGGTTGAGGACTATTTCCATACCAAAGAGAAAGATAACGTTGTGTCAGTCTTCTCCACCGTCGGCTCTGGCCCGGGCGGGAACGGGCAGAACGTGGCGCGTATGTTCGTGCGCCTGAAGGACTGGGACCAGCGCGACAGCGAGACAGGCTCCTCGTTTGCCATTATCGAGCGCGCGACTAAAGCCTTCAGCCACATTAAAGAGGCGCGGGTGTTTGCCAGCAGCCCTCCGGCCATCAGCGGCCTCGGCAGTTCGGCAGGGTTTGATATGGAGCTGCAGGACCACGCGGGCGCAGGCCACGACGCGCTCATGGCCGCCCGAGACAAGCTGCTCGATCTGGCAGGTAAAGATCCCCAGCTGACCCGCGTTCGCCACAACGGCCTGGACGACAGCCCGCAGCTGCAGGTGGATATCGATCAGCGTAAGGCGCAGGCGCTTGGCGTCTCCATCGATGATATTAACGACACGCTGCAAACCGCGTGGGGCTCCAGCTACGTGAACGACTTTATGGATCGCGGCCGCGTGAAGAAAGTGTACGTTCAGTCCGCTGCCAAATACCGCATGCTGCCGGACGATATCAACCGCTGGTACGTACGTAACAACGCGGGCGGCATGGTGCCGTTCTCCGCCTTTGCCACCTCACGCTGGGAAAGCGGATCGCCGCGCCTGGAACGCTATAACGGCTATTCCGCGCTGGAAATTGTGGGTGAAGCCGCGCCGGGGGTTAGTACCGGTACGGCCATGGATATCATGGAAAAACTGGTGCAGGAGCTACCGACCGGTTTTGGCCTGGAGTGGACGGCGATGTCTTACCAGGAGCGCCTCTCCGGCGCCCAGGCCCCTGCCCTGTACGCGCTGTCGTTGCTGGTGGTGTTCCTGTGTCTCGCCGCGCTGTATGAAAGCTGGTCGGTGCCGTTCTCGGTGATGCTGGTGGTTCCGCTGGGCGTGATCGGCGCGCTGCTGGCGACCTGGATGCGCGGCCTGGAGAACGACGTGTATTTCCAGGTCGGGCTACTTACCGTTATCGGCCTGTCGGCGAAAAATGCCATTCTGATCGTTGAGTTTGCCAACGAGATGAATGCCAAAGGCCACGAGCTGATGGCCGCCACGCTGCACGCCTGCCGTCAGCGCTTACGCCCCATCCTGATGACGTCGCTGGCGTTTGTCTTTGGCGTACTGCCGATGGCAACCAGCACGGGTGCAGGCTCCAGCAGCCAGCATGCCGTCGGAACGGGGGTGATGGGCGGCATGATTTCGGCCACCGTTCTGGCCATTTACTTCGTGCCGTTGTTCTTTGTGCTGGTGCGTCGCCGCTTCCCGTTAAAGGAACGGGCTGAGTAAGTGATTGAAATAAAAAAAGGCGGCTTTATCGGCCGCCTTTTTATTGTGTGATTAATTCACACTATAGTTATTTTACTTATTTTAGTGCTCTTGCAATTCTTACTGAATGTCATTTACGAAGCATGCCTTCGATAAAATCTTTCCAGTTCCCCAGTTCACGTTCAATCATAACAACCTCTCTTATTATTATGCGCATTCTACAAAAACGGACCATCATTGTGAAGACTATTTAACCAATTGCTGTGATTGTACCCCACGTCCTGCGGGGATTTATGATAAATATGAACGGAGAGGCCTCAATTTTTTGTGACGGCTAGCAATATTTTGAAATAACCCTACGGACGGGTGAGTTTTATTTTACCCGCTGAGTTTATTCGAAATTTAAACCTTATGGACATCTATGCTTAAATGATGAAAGAATATTCAGCGTACAGATGTGAGTTGAATTAAGTTGAAGTGTAAATCCAGACGATTCCTGAATGTGTTATATTCCACTTAAGGATATATCTTCGAATTTATTGAACATTTAATCATCATTAGGTCAAAAGGATTCACCATGGTTGTGATGTACGGCATTAAAAATTGCGACACCATCAAAAAAGCCCGCCGCTGGCTGGAAGCAAACGGCGTGGAGTACCGCTTCCACGATTACCGTGCAGACGGGCTTGATGCAGAATTTCTGCATAGCGCGATCGGCGAACTGGGGTGGGAAGCCCTGCTGAACACCCGCGGCACCACCTGGCGTAAACTCGACGACTCTCTGCGCGCCAGCATCAACAACGCCGACAGCGCGGCAAAACTGATGCTCGAGATGCCGGCAATTATCAAACGCCCATTGCTCTGCGCGCCAGGGCAGCCTATGCTGCTGGGTTTCAGTGAAACCCTTTATTCCGACTTTTTTCGTTGAGGTGTAGTTTATGTCATGCCCGGTCATTGAGCTGACTCAGCAGCTTATTCGCCGTCCTTCCCTTAGCCCGGACGACGCAGGTTGTCAGGCACTTATGATTGAGCGCCTGCGTGCCATCGGTTTCACCGTTGAACGCATGGATTTTGGCGATACCCAGAACTTCTGGGCGTGGCGCGGCCAGGGTGAAACGCTGGCCTTTGCCGGGCATACTGACGTCGTTCCCGCCGGTGACGCGGATCGCTGGATTAACCCGCCGTTTGAACCGACCATCCGCGATGGCATGCTGTTTGGTCGCGGCGCGGCAGACATGAAAGGCTCTCTGGCGGCGATGGTCGTGGCGGCAGAGCGCTTTGTGGCTCAGCATCCGAACCACAAAAACCGTCTGGCGTTTTTAATCACCTCCGACGAAGAAGCCAGCGCCCATAACGGCACCGTAAAGGTCGTTGAAGCGCTGATGGCGCGTAACGAGCGTCTCGACTACTGCCTTGTTGGAGAGCCATCCAGTACCGAAGTGGTGGGTGATGTCGTCAAAAACGGGCGCCGTGGCTCGCTGACCTGTAACCTGACCATTCACGGCGTTCAGGGGCACGTTGCATACCCGCATCTGGCCGATAACCCGGTCCATCGCGCTGCGCCGATGCTGAGCGAGCTGGTGGGCATCGAGTGGGATAAAGGCAACGAATTCTTCCCGCCGACCAGCATGCAGATTGCGAACGTCAAGGCCGGGACCGGCAGCAACAACGTGATCCCGGGTGATTACTTCGTCCAGTTTAACTTCCGCTTCAGCACCGAACTGACCGATGAGATGATCAAGGCGCGCGTCGTAGCCCTGCTGGAAAAATATAACCTGCGCTACACCGTGGAGTGGTGGCTTTCCGGCCAGCCGTTCCTGACGCAGCGCGGTAAACTGGTGGATGCGGTGGTGAACGCCATCGAGCACTATAATGAAATTAAGCCACAGCTGCTGACAACGGGTGGCACCTCAGACGGACGCTTTATCGCCCGAATGGGCGCCCAGGTTGTCGAACTGGGTCCAGTGAACGCAACCATTCATAAAATAAATGAGTGTGTCAATGCGGCAGATTTGCAACTGCTGGCCCGTATGTATCAACGTATTATGGAGCAACTCGTCGCCTGACGAACGCTCTGAGAGGAATAGCGAATGGATTGGCTTTCAAAGTACTGGTGGATTCTGGTGTTAGTTTTTCTGGTTGGCGTGTTGCTTAACGTGATTAAAGATCTTAAGCGCGTTGACCATAAAAAATTTCTCGCCAACAAACCGGATCTTCCCCCGCACCGTGATTTTAACGACAAGTGGGACGATGACGACGACTGGCCGAATAAGGACCAGAAGAAGTAATCGTTACGTCCCCTCCCCCTAACCCTCTCCCCATAGGGGAGAGGGAACAAAACCCCCCTCGCCCCTTTGGGGAGAGGGGCTGGGGGTGAGGGGGAAAAACCTCACATAAACTCTACAATATCATCGTTATCCGGCTTACCGCCGCTGAGCGCTTCATCAAAGTAGTGCTTCGGTACGGTATAGCGCAAACGATCGAGCGCGAACTGCATGCTACGGTCGTCAATCGCGTGGCCCAGCTCGTCAACGATATCCAGCGTCACATCCCCACCTTCGCGAATCAGCGCTTCCTGGGCGGCAACCGCATGCGAGAGCTCAATCACCCTGTCTTCACCACCGTGGATCAGGTGGATCGTGGTCTGCGTGGTCGCGCTGGTCGGTAACGTCGCAAAGCGGCCGTTAAACGCGATGACGCGTGAAACCAGACCCGGCTGCGCTTTAACGCTTTCCAGCGACATGATTGACCCCTGCGAGAAGCCAATCAATGCGGTTGCGTCGGCACCCACGCCGCTCTGCTGCTGCCAGTAGCGGACGATATCGATAAAGGTGGGCATGATGGCGTCGATGCGAGCCTGACGATTCTCTTCCGTCACGCCCTGAACAGAGAACCACTGGCGTCCGTTCGGACCACATGGCTCTACGCCACCGATGCTGACAATCAATGCTTCCGGAAAAACGGGCGCAAACCAGCTGCCAATCTGACCCATATTGACGGCATTATCGCCAACGCCATGAAACAGAAGCAGTAACTGTTTAGCCGGTTTGTCAGGGCTTTGAACAACAAAATGGTCGTGTTTCATGGTGGTCTCCTTAATAGATGACCTGGATTCTACGCCTCCCGACGTGAATGACCATGCCACTTTACTGAAGAAGTCATTGAAAAAATTGCCATTGCAAAATATCTTCTTTCAGCTGCTGGCAGCGCGGATAGTCAAAACTTTCAATCGCTTGCGCGGTCTCGCTCCGCAACGTTGCCAGCAACGCTTTTCGCCCGACGTCTTCCGTTTTTCCTGCCATTTTCCCACGCAGGGCCGGAAGCGGCATGTCCACGGTTAACAACAGCCGCGTCAGAGCGGCAACCGAGGTTGAAAACGCCCGATGCGCGAAAGCAAACCCCGCCAGCTCCAGCCAGTCGTCATTATTAAGGGTAGCTTCCCAGCCATCCTCCACGGGGATCTTTTCACCGTTCCAGGCCGATAACACCCGGGCATCGCGCTTCAGACGCTGCTGCGCCTGCTCGCACAGCTGACGCCCTGCCTGACTCTGTGGCAGCAGGGCCATCGCGGTGTAGCAGCCGCTGCTGGCTTCACGATGGCTGCCCATCCGCACCAGCACAAACCCGCACTGCTGCCAGAAACGCCAAAGCTCATCGGTATAGCCAAAGCTCACCGACAGATAATCTTCGCCGCTGGCGCTGCGAACAAGCGCCTGGCCAATCCCTTCACGCTGACGGTGAGGATGTACGGCAATGCGGGTCACCCGTCGTCCTCTGAGCGTCGCCGCCAGCGGAGAGCCGCCGTGCGCCGCCAGAGACTGCGCCACCAGGTTACCGCGCGGACGCCGGTACCCTGCCCACACGGCGCGGCTAAGCTCGGGAGACAGCCCGCCCTCCTCCACCAGCCAGAGCGCCCCGGCGATATCCGGGTCCGTTTCGGCAACGGCAAACCGCTGCCCGGGCGCGTCCATCATGCGGCGTAAATCGAGCGGCGAGGTGCGATAGTGCGCCGCACAGAGGAGCTCGTATACGCTCGCTGCAAGCGCCGGACGGCGTTCCCAGGCCTCCGGGGTCAGGGAGGTTAAGCGCACCTCTCCCTCCGGGCGGCGGTCGATCAGCGTATCGTCAAACAGCAGCGCGCTGGCGACAATCCGCTCAAGCGGGCAGCCCGCCGCCCAGCGCACCGGTGTAGATAAGCTGTAGCGCTGCAGCCCGGCAAACCGACCGCAGAATTTAAGCAAGAATCCCCGGCCCGTCCCTTCATATCCCTGCACCGTGGTGGTCAACAGCACGCGAGGGAAACGGACAGCTAACTTTTCCAGCAGCGGACCGGGGATCGCAGCGGCTTCATCGACAATCAGCCAGTCAGCCCGGTGTGAAGAGGCAAGCAGCGCGTCCGGGGCCATAAAATGAAAACGCTCTCCGGCAAAGCGGGCGATGATATCCGTCGCCCCCTTCGACGGCGCGGTGACCACGGCGCTGCCCGCAATGCGGTTCAGCAGCATGCCCGCCAGGGCTGATTTTCCGCGCCCGCGCGCGGCGGTGACGGCCACGATGCCCTCCGCCATCTCCTGCAGCACATCCAGGATCTCAGCCTGCTCGCGCTGCGGTGCGCCGCTGGCAGGCTGCCAGTCGGGTGCGTCGGGTAAAGGCGGAAGGGATAACGCGCGGCCCTGATGCCAGACAATAGCGTCGGGGTCGGCGGCAATCGTCCGGCAGAAATGGTGTACAAAATGCGGAGTGGCTATCGCTTCGGCGCTGTCGCTCCAGCGCAGTGAATCGCTGTCTGGCAACTCGGCCCACGCGTCGAGCGGCGGAACCCGCAGCACCAGAAGGCTTCCGGCGCTCAGCGTTCCGCTCAGGGCGGCAAACGCGGCGACATCAAACCCGGCGCTGGCGTCAAAAACAGCATGCCGGAACTCGCGTCCCAGCAGGCCGCTGATGGCTTTTGAAGGATGTTCGTCAAGCCTTACCCAGTCTCCGGGTAAGGCGTCACGCAGGGCGACCGCCTGGCTTAACGTCCACTGCGCCTCGCCGCTGAGCACCACCAGCCGACGATGGCCGGTGAGCTCAAGCTCGCCTGTCAGCTGTTCAAACTCCAGCATTACATCGCTTTGCCGAAGGTATTACACTGCGCCGGATCGCCGCTGTCGAAGCCGCGTTTAAACCAGCTATAGCGCTGCTGTGAGGTACCGTGAGTGAAGCTGTCCGGCACGACGCGCCCCTGGCTCTGCTGCTGAAGACGGTCGTCACCGATAGCCTGAGCGGCATTTAACGCCTCCTCAAGATCGCCGGATTCCAGCACGCCCTGCTGCTGCATGCTGTGGCCCCAGACGCCCGCGAAGCAGTCTGCCTGCAGCTCCATTTTAACGGAAAGGCGGTTCACTTCCGCCTGAGACGCATTTTGCTGAAGCTGGCGCACTTTTGGTTCAATCCCCAGCAGCTTTTGCACGTGATGGCCGACTTCATGCGCGATTACGTAGCCCTGGGCAAAATCACCGTCAGCGCCAAGCTTGCGTTTCATGTCATCGTAAAAAGAGAGATCGATATAGACGGTGCCGTCTGCCGGGCAGTAGAACGGCCCCATCACAGATTGCCCGGTACCGCATCCGGTGCGGGTTGCCCCCCTGTACATCACCAGCTTCGGCTGCTGGTAGGTACGCCCCATCTTCTCGAACAGCTGACCCCAGGTGTCTTCTGTTGTGGCGAGAATAACGGAGGTAAATTTGGCCGCTTCATCTTCATTCGGGCTGATGGAGCGCTGAGAATGCTCCTGCTGCTGCAGCGGCTGACCGGTCATCAACCCGGTGAGGTCAACGCCGTAGTAACCCGCGACTAAAACCACAATCAGCAGGATGATACCGCCCTTGCCGCTGGGTAACCGGAAGCCTGGCCCACCCATTGAAGGCCCGCCGCCGCCATCACTGCGTCTGTCTTCTACATTGTCACTTTCACGACGCCCTTGCCAGCGCATAACCACCTCGAACTATTCCATTAATAATAGCTATGATCGTAGGCGGTTAACGGCAAGATTACCATAGGAAACAAAGGTAAGACGCCAAAGGATGGGAACATCCTTTGGCAAGTGAGGGAGTTAGTCGAGCTTAACGCCTAAACGGTGAGCAACCGCTTCGTACGCTTCAATCAGGCCACCCAGGCTCTGACGGAAACGGTCTTTGTCCATTTTATCCAGGGTTTCTTTATCCCACAGGCGGCTACCGTCCGGTGAGAACTCATCGCCCAGCACCACTTCGCCTTTGAACAGACCAAACTCCAGCTTGAAATCGACGAGGATCAGGCCCGCGTCATCAAACAGCTTTTTCAGCACGTCGTTGGCTTTATAGGTCAGCTCCTGCATACGCGCCAGGTTCTCTTTGCTCACCCAGCCGAAGGTTTCGCAGTAGGATTCGTTGACCATCGGGTCGTGCATGGCATCGTTTTTCAGGAACAGGTCGAACAGCGGTGGATTCAGTTCGATACCTTCTTCAATGCCGAGACGCTTCACCAGGGAGCCCGCCGCACGGTTACGAATAACGCACTCAACCGGAACCATATCCAGTTTTTTCACCAGACATTCCGTATCGGACAGCAACGCTTCCATCTGGGTCGGGATACCCGCTTCGGCCAGTTTGGTCATAATGAAGTGGTTGAACTTGTTGTTCACCATGCCTTTACGATCGAACTGCTCAATGCGTGCGCCATCCCCTGCTGACGTATCATTGCGGAACTCGAGCACCAACAGATCCGGGTTTTCCGTGCTGTATACGGTCTTCGCTTTGCCACGATACAACTCAGCTTGCTTCTGCATCTTCATTACTCCTGGTGTGATGATTTGTGTTCAAAACTGGGGATATTATGCCACGCACACGTTTGCGTGGCACTAAAATAAAAAGGGCTGGATTCACCAGCCCTCGTATTTATTTGCTGAATGCTGCCTGGAAGACAGCGACCAGCGCATCGTTCTGCGACTGGGTCAGCGTGTGACCTTTAGGATCGATAAACTGCAGACTGCTGCGGTTATCAAGGTCGCCTACCTGAATCTTGTAGTCACCGGAGGCAAGCTGAGGATCTTTCGCGCCCAGTTCCTGCCATGCGCTGTCGGAGAGCGGCTTATACGTTGCCGTCATGCTGCCAGTTGAACGCGTGCTGTCGGTCACTTTCATGCCCACTTTTTCCAGCGTCGCTGGCAGACGCTGCCAGGTCTGGTTAAACGGTGCACGCACCACCAGCATTGGCAGGCCGGTATCATCCGCGCCGCTTTGCACATCAAAGGACGCGCCGCTGCGGCTCTGCGCGGCGTTGGCGGCATCGGTAGCGGTTTTATCCAGACCCGCGGCAATCACGTTCAGCATTTCGGTGCTGTAACGCTGTAGGGACGAGGCATCCGCAACCGGTTTGCCCGCCTGCTCCAGGTTCAACAGCTTAACGTTAACCGCCTGCTGGTAACCCTGTGGTTTTACGGAGACTTGATAGCGACCGCGGTACTGCTGATCTTCATCCAGACGGTTCCATTCGATCCAGTCGGTGGTTAACGTCTGGCTGGCGTCATCGCGTTTATCGATGGTGTAGTTCTTCGACTGAATAACGCTGACAACCTGTGGCCACAGGGTGCTACCGCGCGCGCGCTCAACCATCAGAGACGCCGTATCACCGGTGAACTGGGTACGCGCCCCGTTGACCAGCGCCAGAGGCTGTGCTGGTGGACGAATATCAAGCGCTTTACCGACCAGGCCGCTGCCGTTGGTCACGGGAATATTATAATCGCCGTTCTGAATCGGCAGGATCATACCAGCCGGTGCGTGAAGTTCAGCAAGCGGGGTCGCATCCAGATAGGATTCATCACCGCTCACCTGGCGCTTGTAGCGCGAATCTGAACTACAGGCAGCGAGCAGCATAACAAGCGAAACACTCGCAACCTTCGCCAGGCGCGACTTCTGTACTGAATAAGCCATCAAATCTCCCTAAACTCTACAGCAAACCGGCATGCTTCAGCGCCGCCCTGACGATGTCACGACCGTGGTCGGTAATCGGTGTCATTGGCAGACGCAGTGTGTCGGATGCTACAAGTCCCAACTCCTTACATGCCCATTTCACTGGGATCGGATTGGGTTCGACAAATAATTTATTGTGCAGCGGCATCAGACGCTGATTAATGACACGCGCTTCATCAAAGTGACCGGCCGCGGCCAGTTTGCACATTTCTGCCATATCGCGCGCCGCAACGTTTGTCGTTACGGAGATCACGCCATGGCCACCGAGCTGCATAAAGTCCAGCGCGGTCGCATCATCACCGCTCAACAGGATAAAGTCGTCTGAAACCAGCTCTTTGATCTGATGAACGCGGCTTAAGTTCCCTGTCGCCTCTTTAATACCGATAATATTTTTTACTTCCGAGAGACGACCAACGGTTTCCGGCAGCATATCGCAACCGGTACGGGACGGCACATTATACAGAATTTGTGGCAAGTCAGTATGTTCAGCGATGGCTTTGAAGTGCTGGAACAAACCTTCCTGAGTAGGACGGTTGTAATAAGGGGTCACCGTCAGACAGCCAACGATGCCGCTGTCGTTAAAACGTTTGGTCAGGCTGATAGCTTCTGCGGTTGCATTCGCCCCTGTCCCCGCGATGACCGGAATACGTCCGTCAGCCAGTTCCAGGGTCAGCATCACCACATCGCCGTGCTCGTCGTGGCTCAGCGTTGCGGATTCACCGGTAGTCCCTACCGAAACGATCGCCGAGGTTCCGTTGGCGACATGGTAATCAATGAGCTTCTTCATGCTTGACCGGCAGACATTACCTTTTTCATCCATCGGTGTAACAAGCGCGACAATACTTCCCGTGAACATGAGCCATCCTCTGTGCGAACAAGAGCCTCAATGTTACGTTTGGAACTGTAATAAAAGCAAGCGACCTGAGGCTCTCAGGCGGTTGTATGCATGTTTTTTTTATGCTTTCCTTAGGAAGACTTAACCATGCAAAGGAAGAACAGGTTTGACAACCTCATCACAACATTACCTGGTTATCACTGCGCTGGGTGCCGACAGGCCGGGTATCGTGAACACCATCACCCGCCACGTAAGCAGCTGCGGCTGTAATATCGAAGACAGCCGTCTGGCCATGCTTGGCGAAGAGTTCACATTTATTATGTTGCTTTCCGGGACATGGAACGCCATTACGTTGATTGAATCGACCCTGCCGCTGAAGGGGGCCGAACTGGATTTGCTGATTGTCATGAAGCGCACCACTGCGCGTCCGCGTCCGGCGTTGCCTTCTACCGTCTGGGTGCAGGTTGAAGTACCTGATTCTCCACATCTGATTGAGCGTTTCACGGCGCTTTTTGACAGTCATCAGATGAATATTGCCGAACTGGTTTCCCGTACGCAGACAAGCGATGACCAGGGTCTTCCGGTGCTGTTTATTCAAATTACCGCGCACAGCCCTGCCTCGCAGGATGCGTCAAATATCGAGCAAGCGTTCAAAGCCCTCTGTACAGAATTAAACGCGCAGGGCAGTATAAGCGTCGTCAATTATTCGCAGCACGAACAGGATGGAGTTGAGTAATGAACCCACTGAAAGCCGGTGACATCGCACCGAAATTTAGCTTACCGGATCAAGACGGCGAGCAAGTAAATTTGACCGACTTCCAGGGACAGCGTGTTCTGGTCTATTTCTACCCGAAAGCCATGACCCCCGGCTGCACCGTACAGGCCTGCGGCTTACGCGACAACATGGACGAGTTGAAAAAAGTCGGCGTGGAAGTGCTGGGTATCAGCACGGATAAACCAGAAAAACTGTCACGATTTGCTGAAAAAGAGCTGCTGAACTTCACGCTGCTTTCTGATGAAGACCATCAGGTGTGCGAGCAGTTCGGCGTCTGGGGCGAGAAGACGTTTATGGGTAAAACCTACGACGGCATTCACCGCATCAGCTTCCTGATTGACGCTGACGGTAAAGTTGAACATGTGTTTGACGACTTCAAAACCAGCAACCACCACGACGTGGTGTTGAACTGGCTGAAAGCAAGCGCATGATAAACAGCAAAACGGCAACCCAGGTTGCCGTTTTTAGTGTTTTCCCCCTCTCCCCGTGGGAGAGGGTCGGGGTGAGGGCATCAGGCCGCACAAAAACTACTTATCTTCCACCGCAGGTACATCCGGCCACGCGTGGACCACGGCTTTAATCAGCGTCGCCAGCGGAATGGCAAAGAACACGCCCCAGAATCCCCACAGCCCGCCGAAAATCACCACGGATAAGATAATCACCAGCGGATGCAGGTTCACCGCTTCGGAGAACAGCACCGGTACCAGCAGGTTACCGTCAAGCCCCTGAATAATCAGGTACACCGCGAAGCAGCTCCAGAACTCTGTCCCCAGCCCAAACTGGAACAGCGCGACCCCAACAACCGGAATGGTCACCACAAACGCGCCTATGTAGGGAATCAGAACCGACAGCCCCACCAGCACCGCCAGCAGCAGCGAGTAGTTCAGACCGAAAATCAGGAAGCCAATCCAGGTGGCGACCCCCACGACAATCATCTCCAGCACCTTGCCGCGAATGTAGTTGGTGATCTGCTGGTTCATCTCTTCCCAGACCTGTCCTGCCAGCCCGCGGTTGCGCGGCAGAATACGGCGCACGGCGTTGAGCATCTGGTCTTTATCTTTCACCAGGAAGAAGACCATCAGCGGCACGAGGACAAGGTAAACCGCGAGCGTCAGCAGTCCGACCAGCGAGGCCAGAGAGTATTTCACTACCGAATCGCCCATCGTCATGATGCGGGCGCGCATGTTTTCGGCCATCGCGTCGATAATCCCGGCGTCCATCAGGGCCGGGTAACGGCGCGGCAGCGTAGCGGCAAAATCAGAAAGCTTGTTCAGCATGCCGGGCATATCGCGGATAAGATAGATCCCCTGCTGCCAGGCCACCGGCATCACCACAAAAGCCATTAGCAGCAGGATGCCGACAAACAGCACCAGGACAATGCTGGTCGCCCAGCGACGGGAACAGCCGATATGTTCCAGTCGCGCCGTTGGCCACTCCAGCAGGTACGCCAGCACAATCGCCACCAGCAGGGGCGCGAGCAGGCCGCTGAAGAAGAACAGAATACCGAACCCGGCAACCAGAATAACCAACAAAGCAATGGCCTCCGGGTCGCTGAACCGACGCCGGTACCACTGCATTAACATTTCGAGCATACAACCCTTCCCTGAATCGAATGGCGGGAGTGAGACGGTGAATTGTATCTAACTGTCACAAAAAAGACTTTCGCTTTTTGTATCCCGATCGCAATCCGCAAAAGCCTGATGAATGGGATTTTCTTCATGCTGTAACACGGCTACACTCGCAGAGCAGCAGAGATGAACGATATGCCGGTTCATCGGTCAAATTAGCACATCCAACATACAGGACAGTGGTTATGTTCAGGCAGTTGAGAAAAACACTGGTTGCAACACTGATAGCCGCGGTGACGGTCGGTCAGGTGTTGCCCGCTTTTGCTGACTCGTCCGATTCATTGCCGGACATGGGCACCACAGCAGGAAGCACGCTCTCTATTGGGCAAGAGATGCAAATGGGGGATTACTATGTTCGCCAGCTGCGCGGCAGCGCCCCGCTGATTAACGACCCTTTGCTGGTACAGTACATTAACGGGCTGGGGATGCGTCTGGTTTCGCACGCCGACTCGGTAAAAACGCCCTTCCATTTCTATTTAATCAATAATGACGAAATCAACGCCTTCGCCTTCTTTGGCGGTAACGTGGTGCTGCATTCGGCGTTATTCCGTTACTCTGACAATGAAAGCCAGCTGGCCTCGGTGATGGCGCACGAAATTTCGCACGTCACCCAGCGCCACCTGGCGCGTGCCATGGAAGACCAAAAGCGTAACGCCCCCCTCACCTGGGTGGGCGCGCTGGGCTCTATTCTGCTGGCGATGGCCAGCCCGCAGGCCGGGATGGCAGCCCTGACCGGCACGCTGGCGGGAACGCGCCAGGGGATGATCAGCTTTACCCAGCAAAACGAACAGGAAGCGGACCGCATCGGGATTCAGGTGCTGCAGCGTTCGGGCTTTGACCCGCAGGCCATGCCGAGCTTCCTCGAAAAACTGCTCGATCAGGCGCGTTACTCTTCCCGTCCACCGGAAATCCTGCTGACGCACCCGTTACCTGAAAGCCGCCTGTCGGACGCCCGTAACCGTGCCAACCAGATGCGTCCGGTGGTGGTCCAGTCTTCGCAGGATTTCTACATGGCGAAGGTGAGAACGCTTGGGATGTACAATTCGGGGCGTAACCAGCTCACCAGCGACCTGCTGGATTCCCTGTCGAAAGGCAACGTGCGTGAGAAAAACGCCGCGCAGTATGGTCAGGCGCTCCAGGCGATGGAAGCCAGCAAATACGACGAGGCGCGTAAAGCGCTGCAGCCGCTTCTGGCGGCCGACCCGAACAACCCGTGGTACCTCGATCTGTCGACGGATATCGATCTGGGGCAGAAGAAAACGGCCGATGCGATTAACCGTCTGAAAGGGGCGAAAGACGTCCGTACCAACCCGGTGCTACAGCTTAACCTGGCGAACGCTTACTTACAGGGCGGTCAGCCTGGCGAAGCGGCAACCATTCTGAACCGCTACACCTTTAATAATAAAGACGATCAAAACGGCTGGGATCTGCTCGCTCAGGCGGAAGCCCAGCTTGGCAACCGCGATCAGGAGCTGGCGGCGCGTGCCGAAGGTTTTGCCCTGGTGGGCCGCCTCGATCAGGCGATTTCCACGCTCAGCAGCGCCAGCTCGCAGGTCAAACTCGGCAGCCTCCAGCAGGCCCGTTACGACGCGCGTATCGATCAGCTGCGCGCCCTGCAGCAGCGCTTTAAGCCTTACGAGAAGATGTAATAAAGGAGAATTCACGTCATGACCGACGCCGTAAAAATCTATCACAACCCTCGCTGCTCCAAGAGCCGCGATACCCTGAGCCTGCTAAAGTCTAACGGCGTTGAGCCGGAGGTGGTGCTGTACCTCGACACCCCGCCCGACGCGCAAACGCTCCGCCAGCTGCTGCACATGCTGGGAATGGGCAGTGCAAGAGAGTTGATGCGTCAGAAAGAAGATCTGTATAAGTCGCTTAACCTGGATGACAGCCGCCTCACCGAGGCTGAGCTGATCCAGGCGATGGTTGAAAATCCAAAGCTGATCGAGCGCCCGATTGTGGTGGCGAACGGCCAGGCGCGCATTGGACGTCCGCCGGAAGACGTGCTCGAGATCCTCTAGTCCTTATGCCGCAGCGCTTCCAGAAAGGCCTGCGGCGTACTCTCTCCCAGCTTTTTCTGCGTTTTTCCCCGGTTGTAAAATTCACACAGCTGGATCAACAGCTCGCCTGCCGGTTCACTGTTCAGACGTGGGATGATTTCAGATAGCGGCAGAGCAACCTGAACGGCGCGGTACTGCTGCGGATGCACTGTCACGGTGGTATTACGCTTCTCAAGCTTCACCTCGAAACCAAAAGTCTCAACAGATTGAATATCCGCCGGACAGGCTTCCAGCGCGTCGTTCGCCCAGTGGGCCAGCAGCTGCGGAGAAATGCCCGCGTACAGCCGGGCGTAACACCAGCCGCTCACGGGTTCACGCGCCCAGAGCAGATGCTGTTCCCCGCCATCGTCCATATGCAGAGACAGAGGCTGATGATGTAACAGGAGTTTTTGCGGCACGATGCCTGCCTTCAGCGCCTTTTTCCCCTGCAACGTCGCGCCCTTCTGCTTTACCGAAACCGGTTTGAGGTAGCGGTTCAGGGTCGCGCGGGAAACGGCGATCCCGAGTCCGTTATTGACCATCAGCAGCAGTTCATCCAGCGGGGCACCCGTGATATCCCGCAGGGCATTGACCAGCGCAACCTGCTCCTGTCTCAATGCTTTGTGTATCACTTTTGGCGTCGTATGGTTATCCGAAACCTGCTCGCGGTTGCGCCATCGCCTGACGGTAGTGACCGAAATACCCAGCTCCGTGGCCAGCTCCCTGTCGCTTTTATCTGACTGCTGAAGATAGCGACGGATGCGCGGTGTGGTGGTGGCATTAGCATGCAGTTTAATTTCCATCGCAGGATCCTCAGAACCAATCTTATGAGATTTATACTACGTCAGCGATTGCTTTGTGACCGATTTCACCTTTCGCTCGCCACGCTTCACTGATAATCCCCAGACATAACACAAACAACACCCCTCAATCTTGTACGGAGTTCACAATGAACAATGTTCTGGGATTTCTCGAAGCAAAACTGATGCCGCTGGCGGCCAAAACGGCCCAGCAGCGTCATCTCGGGGCCATTCGCGGCGCCTACGTCTCCTTCATGCCGTTTATCATCGTCGGCTCTATTCTGCTGGTGATCTCGTCGTTCCCGAATCAAGCCTATCAGCAGTTTATGTCTCAGGCCTTTGGTGAGAGCTGGAGCGCCATTATCGAAATCCCGTTCAACGCGGTGTTCTCCACCATGTCGCTGTTCATCAGCTTCCTGGTCGCCTTCCGCCTGGCGGAACACTACGGTGAGGATCGCATCTCCTGCGGCATCCTGGCGCTGGTTGCCTTTCTCATTCTGACGCCCTTTATCAAAGTGGCGGAAAACGGCGGTATCACCGTCATTCCGGTGGAGTGGATTGGCAGCAAAGGGCTGTTCGTGGCGATGATTGGTTCCCTGCTGTGGACGGAGCTGTTCTGCTGGCTCAAGCGCAAAAAACTGGTGATCAAAATGCCGGACGGCGTGCCTCCGGCGGTGCAGGAGTCGTTCGCCGCGCTGATCCCGGCCCTGCTGGTGATGATTCTGGTGCTGGGTATTCGCATCGTGTTTGAAAACACCCACTACCACACCATCCACCAGTTTATTTATGAAGTAGTTGCCACGCCGGTGCGCCACTACGGCACCTCCTACTTTGGCGCGCTGATGACGGTGTTCAGCATCACCATTCTGTGGTCAGTGGGCATTAACTCCGGCTCGATGATCAACGGCATCATTCGCCCGCTGTGGATGGAGAACCAGACCGACAACATCGCCGCGATTCAGGCAGGCACGACGCCGCCGCACATTATCACCGAACAGTTTTTTGACATGATCTGGATGGGCGGCGCGGGAGCCACGCTGTCGCTGGTGATTGCGATGCTGATTTTCGCCCGCAGTAAAAACATGCGTGAAGTGGCGCGCCTCGGCGCCGGGGCATCGGTGTTTAACATCAACGAACCGATCCTGTTTGGCCTGCCGGTGATCATGAACCCGATCATGCTTATCCCGTTCAACCTGGTGCCGCTGGTGCTGGTCACCGTGCAGTATGCGGCGATGAAGATTGGCGCGGTTGCCGTCACCACCGGGGTGTTTATTCCCTGGACGCTGCCGCCGGTGATCAGCGGCTTTATCGTCACCGGGCACCTGAGCGGCAGCGTGATGCAGCTTATCAACCTGCTGATTGGCGCCATGCTGTATCTGCCTTTCATGCGTATCGTGGACAAACAGTACCGCGCGGCGGAAATGGCCACCGTTACGCAAACCGACACCACCCTTGCAAAACAGGAGTAAAGCATGTGGGGAATTATCGCGACCTGGAGAATGGCGCTTGAAGGCGTTACGGAGTCTGCGTCCGCGCTGGCTGCGGGGAAACCGGTCTCCGCGGCAGTAGTTGATGCCGTCGCCGCCGTCGAAGACTTTCCGTTTTATAAATCCGTCGGCTACGGCGGGCTGCCCACCGAAAATGGCGAGGTGGAGCTGGACGCCGCCTACATGGACGGCGACACGCTGGCGTTTGGTGCCGTGGGAAACCTGGTGGATATCGCCAACCCGGTGCGCGTGGCGCATGCGTTAAGCCGCCAGCGCTACAACAGCCTGCTGGTCGGTCAGGGCGCGCGGGAATGGGCGCTGAGCCAGGGCTTTGCCGACAAAACCATGCTCACCGACCGCGCCATGCAGCACTACCGCAAGCGCTGCCGCGAAACGCTGGATAAGGGCTTAAGCCCTTACGATGGGCATGACACCGTCGGCATTATCGGCCTCGATAAGCAGGGCTCGATGAGCGTCGCCACCTCCACCAGCGGCCTGTTCATGAAAAAGCGCGGTCGACTCGGGGATTCGCCCATTATTGGCTCCGGCTTTTACTGTGACAGTGAAACCGGCGCCGCCACCGCCACGGGCGTCGGTGAAGATCTGATGAAAGGCTGCACCAGCTACGAAATCGTCCGCCGGATGGCGCAGGGTATGACGCCGCAGCAGGCGGCGGATTCGGTAGTGTTCGAACTGGAGGACAAGCTGATGTCGCGCTTTGGCCGCGTGGGCGATCTCTCCGTGGTGTGCATGAACAACAGGGGCGAATTTGGTGCCGCCACCAACATCAAAACCTTCTCGTTCGTGGTGGCGACGGCTCGCCAGCCCCTCACCGTTTATCGTACCGAACGCCTGCGGGAGAAAACGCATTATCACGCGGTAGACGATGCGTGGATGCAGGCCTATGCCGCGCGGATCCGCGCGCCGATTGAGGAGCAATGATGATTACGTATCAGTTTATCACCGCGCTTTCTGACGCGGCTCCGCAGAGCCATTTGATTGCCTCCGCCTCCTGTACGCATTTGCCCGAAACGGCGCTGGTCGCGGAAATGCGCGAGTCTGCCAGCATCGCTGACACCCGCTTTGGCTGCGCCCCGTTTGCCCGGCTCACCCTGCTGCCCGATGCGCTCTGGCAGGATAGTCTGACCGAAGGATTACTGACGGCGCTGCGCCCGCTGCTGGCCTCGCCCGTCTGCCCCGAGCTGATACTGGACGTTACTAATATCGACGATGTGGTCCTGGCGCAGGTGCTGCGTTTTCTCTTTAATCAGGCGCACAGGCTGAGCGATTTGCAGTTGAAGAAAACCCGTGACAGCGTCCGTCTTGAACGCATCACCGCGCTCTGTTTACCCGAACAGCAGGACCGACTGGCGGTTATTTTCCGCCAGCAGCAGGCCATCGCCCGCGGCATGGTCGCGGCGCGACGCCTGGCGGATATCCCGTCCGACCGCTGCACGCCGCAGTTTGTAGTAGAAGAGGCGCAAAAACAGTGTGCCGCCTTCCCTGCCCTGCGGTGTGAAGCACTGGATGAAAAGCAGATCGTTGAGCAAGGTCTGGGGCTGCTGCACGCTGTCGGCAAAGGGGCGACCTGTCCGCCGCGCCTGCTGGCGATTCATTATGACGGTGCCAGCAACGGCCCGGTGCGCTGCTATGTGGGTAAAGGCATAACCTTCGATACCGGCGGTCTGTGGCTGAAGGAAGGCGCGGGCATGTACACCATGAAATACGACATGTGCGGCGCGGCTAACGTGCTGGGCCTGATGCTGACCGTCGCAGAGCTGGGGCTTCCCGTTCGCATCATGGGCGTGCTGGCGCTGGCAGAAAACGCCATCGGTCCGGACGCCATGCAGCCCGGCACGGTAGCAACGGCCTGCAACGGAACCACCGTTGAAATCAACAACACCGATGCCGAAGGCCGACTGGTGCTGGCGGACGCCATCGCCTGGGCCAGCCAGCGCCATCCGCAGGCGCGCTATATTATTGATATGGCGACCTTAACCGGTGCGGTCGTGAAGGCGCTGGGGTATGAGCTGAGCGGGCTGATGACGCAGGATGAACCGCTGCGCGCGGCGCTGACGCTGGCGGGTAAGCAGAGCGGCGATGAAGTGTGGTCCCTGCCGCTGGACGCGCGGCTGAAAAAGCAGAGCGACAGCGCGATTGCCGATCTGTGCAACACGCCGACCAACAATGCGGCGATCAGCGCCTCGGCGGCGTGGCTGCTGCATCACTTCTGCCCGCCAGCCATTCCGTGGGCTCATCTGGACATTAGCGGTACGGCGCTGTGGCGAGAAAACGGACGGAGCGTGGCGTCGGGAAGACCGATTCCGCTGCTGGTTGAGCATCTAATGGGGGATCTTTAGCCGGGTGGCGGCTGCGCCTTACCCGGCCTACAAAGTGCGGCGAGTTTTCGTAGGCCGGGTACCACCCGGCACAACTACAGCTTGAGAATATCTTTCACAAACGGAATGGTCAGCTTGCGCTGGGCGGTAATCGAGGCGCGATCGAGCTGATCGAGCGTGTCAAACAGCGTGCGCATTTCCCTGTCCAGACGCTTGAGCAGGAAGCGCCCCACGTCCTCGGGCAGCTCAAACCCGCGCTGCTTTGCGCGCAGCTGTAACGCCTGAAGCTTATCTTCATCCGACAGCGGCTGGAGCTTGTATATTTGCCCCCAGTCCAGACGAGACGCCAGGTCCGGCAGCCCCAGATTGAGCTGGCGAGGCGGACGATCGCCGGTGATCAGCAGCCGGGTTTTACCCGATTCCAGAATGCGGTTGTAGAGGTTAAAGATCGCCATTTCCCACGGCTCATCACCCGCCACGCATTCGATATTATCGATGCAGACCAGCGAGAGGTGTTCCATTCCCTCCAGCACCTCAGGCACGAACCAGGTACGTTTATCCAGCGGCACGTAGCCTACCGCATCTCCGCGCGCCGAAAGCTCCGCGCAGGCGGCATGCAGCAGGTGGCTGCGCCCCGCGCCTTCGCGTGACCAGATATAGATGTATCCGCTGTGATCCTGGCGCAGCACGTTTTGCAGTGCAGCCAGTAAAGAGGGGTTATCACCCGGCCAGAAACTCGCGAAAGTTTCGTCGTCAGGGAGATAGAGTGGCAGAGAGAGCTGTGCCGGTCCGTTCAGAAATACCTCAACCAGAGATCCTACGTAAAATCGGAATGGAGTTTAACACGGAACCTGCAAGGAGAGAACCGGGCGATCCCTCGCCCGTTAATACGATCAGTGTGACGCTTTTTCGCTGTCGTCCGCGTCCAGAATTTCTTCTTCCGGGCGGATGACCGAGATCAGCTTGAAGATCAGGCTCAGGCCCACGCCGACGATGGTCGCCAACGCCATGCCCTTCAGCTCCGCTGCACCAATGTGCACCTTCGCGCCGCTCACGCCGATAATCAGGATCACCGAGGTCAGGATCAGGTTCTGCGCCTTGCTGTAATCCACTTTGGATTCAATCAGCACGCGAATACCTGAGGCACCGATCACGCCGTACAGCAGCAGAGAAACGCCGCCCATCACCGGCACAGGAATGATCTGAATCGCTGCCGCCAGCTTGCCGACGCAGGAGAGCAGAATGGCGATGATCGCCGCGCCGCCGATAACCCAGGTGCTGTAGACGCGGGTAATCGCCATCACGCCGATGTTCTCACCGTAGGTGGTGTTTGGCGTAGAGCCGAAGAAACCGGAGATGATGGTGGAGAAACCGTTCGCAAACATGGAGCGGTGCAGTCCCGGGTCGCGGATTAAATCGCGCTTAACGATGTTCGCCGTCACCACCAGGTGGCCGACGTGCTCCGCAATCACCACCAGCGCCGCAGGCAGGATGGTGAAGATTGCAAACCATTCGAAGCGTGGCGTATAGAAGGTTGGCAGGGCGAACCAGTGCGCCTGAGCAATCGGGGTGGTATCCACCACGCCCATCACGAAGGAGAGCGCATAGCCCGCCAGCACGCCGATCAGGATCGGGATTATCGCCATGAAGCCGCGGAACAGCACGGAGCCAAACACCGTCACGCCCAGCGTTACCAGCGAGATGATAATGGTTTTGGAATCCGGTGACTGGCCGTCAGCAGGCAGCAGGCCGGCCATATTCGCCGCGACGCCCGCCAGCTCAAGACCGATGACGGCAACGATTGCGCCCATCGCCGCAGGGGGGAACATCACGTCCAGCCAGCCGGTACCGGCTTTCTTCACTATGAAGGACACCACGCAGAACAGGACACCGCACATGATAAAGCCGCCCAGCGCGACTTCATAACCCAGCGGCAGCAGCAGTAACACCGGCGAGATAAAGGCGAAGCTCGACCCGAGATACGCCGGGATTTTGCCTTTACAGATAAAGAGGTACAGCAGCGTACCAATGCCGTTGAACAGCAGCACGGTAGCCGGGTTAATGTGGAACAGGATTGGCACCAGCACGGTTGCGCCAAACATGGCGAACAGGTGCTGCAAACTAAGCGGGATAGTCTGTAAAAGCGGCGGTCTTTCACTCACCCCGATAGCACGGCGCGTCATAGTGTTTTCCTCTGTGTAGTATTGTTGGTGTTTTATTCAAAAAAAAGCCGACTATCAAAGTCGGCTTATTTATCGTTATTCGATTATTTCGTACCAAAGATCTTATCGCCGGCATCGCCGAGCCCCGGGATGATGTACCCGTGCTCGTTCAGGCCCTGGTCGATAGAGGCGGTATACAGCTCAACGTCCGGGTGCGCTTTTTCCAGCGCCGCGATCCCTTCCGGAGCGGCAACCAGTACCAGCACCTTAATGCTGTTACAGCCCGCGTTTTTCAGCAGGTCGATGGTAGCGATCATAGAACCGCCGGTTGCGAGCATTGGGTCCACCACCAGCGCCATGCGCTCGTCGATGTTAGACACCAGCTTCTGGAAGTAAGGAACCGGCTCAAGGGTTTCTTCGTTACGGTAGATCCCGACCACGCTGATACGCGCGCTTGGCACGTGCTCCAGCACGCCTTCCATCATGCCGAGACCGGCACGCAGGATTGGCACCACGGTAATTTTCTTACCTTTGATCTGCTCAACCTGCACCGGGCCGTTCCAGCCTTCGATGGTGACTTTTTCTGTTTCCAGATCAGAGGTCGCTTCGTAAGTCAGCAGGCTGCCGACTTCAGATGCCAGTTCGCGAAAACGCTTCGTGCTGATGTCATGCTCACGCATCAGGCCCAACTTGTGTTTAACGAGTGGGTGTTTCACTTCCACAATCTTCATTCTCTTTCTCCTCTGAGGTGGCGTCCGCAAAAAAATCGCGGGATTATACCGCTTTTTTCGGATTAGGCCATACCCATGTTGCTTGACAGGGATCAAGCAAAGACAAAAAACCGGAGATACGTCTCCGGCTTAAGTGCGAGGTTCTGCCCGGTGGCGCTACGCTTACGCGGGCCTACGTGTAGTGTAGGTCGGGTAAGCGTTAGCGCCACCCGACAATTACAGGTTATTGCCGTTGCTCGCAATCACCTGCTTATACCAGTCGAACGATTTCTTCTTGCTGCGGTTCAGCGTGCCGTTCCCTTCGTTGTCTTTATCCACAAAGATAAAGCCGTAGCGTTTTTTCATTTCGCCCGTACCGGCAGACACCAGGTCGATACAGCCCCACGGGGTATAGCCCATCAGGTCTACGCCATCCTCCACCACCGCTTTTTTCATCTCGCGAATGTGGGCGGCCAGGTAGTCAATGCGGTACTGGTCGTTCACCGTGCCGTCGCTCTCCTGCACGTCGATCGCGCCAAAGCCGTTCTCAACGATAAACAGCGGCAGCTGGTAGTGATCCCAGAACCAGTTGAGGGAGTAGCGAAGCCCCACCGGGTCAATCTGCCAGCCCCAGTCGGATTTTTGCACGTACGGGTTAGAGACCAGGCTCTTGCTTTCGTCGTAGTCCAGCTGCGGGTTATCCGCCGTCGCCTTGGTGGCGAAGGACATGTAGTAGCTGAACCCGATGTAGTCCACGCAGCCCTGCGTCAGCGCCGCTTTATCTTCTTCGGTAATATCCAGCGCGAAGCCGCGACGCTCGAAGTAGTTGAGCAGATGCTGCGGGTATCTGCCGCGCACGTGCACGTCGGTGAACCAGTAGCGGCGGTGCATGGCGTTCATCGCCATCATCATATCGTCCGGCGCGCAGGTCAGCGGATAGATAGGACACATGGCAATCATGCAGCCAATCTGCAGCGACGGGTTAATCTCCCGCCCCGCCTTCACCGCCAGGGCGCTGGCCACCAGCTCATAGTGCGCCGCCTGGAACATCACCGGCTCACGGTCTTCACCCGGCGCGTACTTCAGCCCCGAGTTCGTGAACGGGGCAAAGTCTTCGTGGAAGTTGGCCTGGTTGTTGATCTCGTTGAAGGTCATCCAGTACTTCACCTTATGCTGGTAGCGCTGGAAAACCACTTTTGCGAAACGAACGAAGAAGTCGATCAGCTTACGGTTGCGCCAGCCGCCGTATTCCGTGACCAGGTGGAAAGGCATTTCAAAGTGCGACAGGGTGATAACCGGTTCGATGCCGTGCTTCAGACACTCGTCGAACAGATCGTCATAGAATTTCAGGCCAGCCTCGTTAGGCTCAAGCTCGTCCCCTTTCGGGAAGATCCGCGTCCAGGCAATAGAAGTGCGGAAGCATTTGAACCCCATCTCGGCAAAGAGTTTGATGTCTTCTTTATAGCGGTGGTAGAAATCGATGGCTTCGTGGTTAGGGTAATTTTTCCCTTCCAGCACGCCGTTGGTGATTTCACGCGGCACGCCGTGCGCGCCCGCGGTCATCACATCGGCCACGCTTACGCCCTTGCCGCCCTCTTTCCAGCCGCCTTCCAGCTGATGCGCCGCAACGGCCCCACCCCACAGAAAACCTGCTTTAAATCCTGACATTCGCTTTCCCTCATTCTGCGTTATTTTCTGCAAAAACAATTACAGAAACCGGTTTCAGTTCGATGATGTGCAAAGGGAATAACCGTTGCAAGCAGTTCTCAGAAACCGGTTTCATTTTCGTGAACAGAGTCAAGTTTGGCTGCATTACCGGGGTACACAGAAAAAAAGATCCCCACTTCCAGAATAGGCTCGCAAACGTTTGCCTGGACTGTTAGAATTGCGCCGATTTTTCTTACTAGCTATGCAATCGCGTGGGGATTTAAGCCGTGACCAACAAAACTTCTCTCAGCTACAAAGATGCCGGTGTTGATATTGACGCAGGTAATGCGCTGGTTGACCGAATCAAAGGTGTGGTGAAAAAAACCCGCCGCCCGGAAGTGATGGGTGGTCTGGGTGGCTTCGGCGCACTGTGCGCGCTGCCGCAAAAATATCGTGAACCTGTTCTGGTCTCGGGAACTGACGGTGTAGGCACTAAACTGCGCCTGGCGATGGATTTAAAACGTCACGACACGATCGGTATCGATCTGGTCGCGATGTGCGTGAATGACCTGGTGGTTCAGGGCGCAGAGCCGCTGTTCTTCCTCGATTACTACGCGACCGGCAAACTGGACGTGGATACCGCAGCCAGCGTGATTAGCGGTATCGCCGAAGGCTGCCTGCAGTCCGGCTGTGCGCTGGTCGGTGGTGAAACCGCGGAAATGCCGGGCATGTATCACGGCGAAGATTATGACGTCGCGGGCTTCTGCGTCGGCGTAGTAGAAAAATCAGAAATTATCGACGGCAGCAAAGTGGCCGATGGCGACGTGCTGATCGCGCTGGCCTCCAGCGGCCCGCACTCCAACGGCTACTCCCTGGTGCGTAAAATTCTCGAAGTGAGCGGCTGCGACCCGCTGACGACCGAACTCGACGGTAAACCGCTGGCTGACCATCTGCTGGCCCCAACCCGCATCTACGTGAAAAACGTGCTTGAGCTTATCGAGAACGTCGACGTTCACGCTATCGCTCACCTGACCGGCGGCGGCTTCTGGGAAAACATCCCGCGCGTCCTGCCGGACAACACCCAGGCGGTGATCGACGAATCCTCATGGCAGTGGCCAGCCGTCTTTAACTGGCTGCAGACCGCAGGCAACGTGAGCTCTCACGAAATGTACCGCACCTTTAACTGCGGCGTGGGCATGGTTATCGCCCTGCCGGCAAGCGAAGCGGATAAAGCGGTTAAGCTGCTGACTGAAAAAGGTGAAAACGCGTGGAAAATCGGTACGATTAAAGCCTCCGATTCCGAACAGCGTGTGGTCATTGAATGAAAAACATCGTGGTGCTCATTTCCGGCAACGGAAGTAATTTGCAGGCCATCATAGACGCCTGCAAACAGAAGAAAATCAATGGCACCATTCGGGCAGTTTTCAGCAACAAGGCCGACGCGTTCGGCCTTGAGCGCGCGCGGGAAGCAAACATTCCTGCGCACGCGCTGGAAGCCAGCCAGTTCGCCGGGCGCGAAGCCTTTGACCGCGAGCTGGTGCATGAGATTGATGCCTACGCGCCGGACGTGGTCGTGCTGGCGGGCTATATGCGTATTCTGAGCCCGGCCTTCGTCGAACACTTCGCCGGACGTCTGCTGAATATCCACCCTTCCCTGCTGCCGAAATATCCCGGCCTGCACACCCATCGTCAGGTTCTGGAAAACGGCGATGAAGAGCACGGCACCTCCGTGCATTTCGTTACCGACGAGCTGGACGGCGGCCCGGTGATCCTGCAGGCCAAAGTCCCGGTCTTTGACGGTGACAGCGAAGACGACGTGACCGAACGCGTGCAGACCCAGGAACACGCCATTTACCCGCTGGTGGTCAGCTGGTTTGTCGACGGGCGTCTCGAGATGCGCGACGGCGCAGCCTGGCTGGACGGCGTGAAGTTACCCCCGCAGGGTCATGCGGCGGAAGAGTAGTTTGTTATGTCGGGTGGCGCTGCTGCGCTTACCCGACCTGTACATTGCATTACCCGATATCCCCTTCTCCAACCTTCTAAAATCCCCAACAAAAAAAATAACTGTCATACTTTTCTGGCACTGTTGGACATATCGTGGAAATGCTCGCCATAATAAGGACGAGACGGATTTACCACGTCCTGTGATTGAACTGGAGTGTGAGCTGTAATGGGTCAGGAAAAGTTATATATCGAGAAAGAGCTAAGCTGGTTAGCATTTAACGAACGTGTACTCCAGGAAGCGGCAGACAAAAGTAACCCGCTGATCGAGCGCATGCGTTTTTTGGGCATTTATTCCAACAACCTGGATGAGTTCTACAAGGTTCGCTTTGCCGAGCTGAAAAGACGCATCATCATCAGCGAAGAACAGGGCTTAAACTCGCACTCGCGGCATCTGCTGGGCAAAATCCAGTCCCGCGTGCTGAAAGCCGATCAGGAATTTGACGGCCTGTATAACGAACTGCTGCTGGAGATGGCGCGCAATCAAATCTTCCTGATTAACGAACGCCAGCTTTCCGTTAACCAACAAAACTGGCTGCGCCACTACTTCAAACACTACCTGCGCCAGCACATTACCCCGATTCTGATCAACCGCGAAACCGATCTGGTACAGTTCCTGAAGGATGACTACACCTACCTGGCGGTGGAAATTATTCGCGGTGATTCCATCCGTTACGCGCTGCTGGAGATCCCGTCCGACAAGGTGCCGCGCTTTGTGAACCTGCCGCCGGAAACCCCGCGCAGACGCAAGCCGATGATCCTGCTGGACAACATCCTGCGCTACTGTCTGGACGACATCTTCAAAGGCTTCTTCGATTACGATGCGTTAAACGCCTACTCGATGAAGATGACCCGTGACGCCGAATATGACCTGGTGCACGAGATGGAAGCCAGCATGATGGAGCTGATGTCCTCCAGCCTGAAACAGCGCCTGACGGCCGAGCCGGTGCGCTTTGTTTATCAGCGCGATATGCCGGACGCCATGGTGGAGATGCTGCGCGATAAACTGACCATTTCGCGCTATGACTCCATCGTACCGGGCGGTCGTTACCACAACTTTAAAGACTTTATTGGCTTCCCGAACGTCGGCAAAGCCAATCTGGTGAACAAGCCGCTGCCGCGCCTGCGCCATCTGTGGTTCGATAAATTCCGCAACGGATTCGACGCCATCCGCGAACGCGATGTGCTGCTCTACTATCCGTATCACACGTTCGAGCACGTGCTGGAACTGCTGCGTCAGGCCTCGTTCGACCCGAACGTGCTGGCGATCAAAATCAACATCTACCGCGTGGCAAAAGATTCCCGCATCATCGACGCGATGATCCATGCGGCGCACAACGCCAAAAAAGTCACCGTGGTGGTTGAGCTGCAGGCGCGCTTCGACGAAGAGGCGAACATTCACTGGGCGCGCCGTCTGACGGAAGCCGGTGTACACGTCATCTTCTCCGCGCCGGGGCTAAAAATTCACGCCAAGCTGTTCCTCATCTCCCGCAAAGAGGGCGACGATGTGGTGCGTTATGCCCACATCGGTACCGGGAACTTTAACGAGAAAACGGCGCGAATCTATACCGACTACTCGCTCTTAACCGCCGATGCGCGCATCACTAACGAAGTGCGCCGGGTCTTTAACTTTATCGAAAACCCGTACCGTCCGGTGAACTTTGACTATCTGCTGGTCTCGCCGCAGAACTCACGCCGTCTGTTGTACGATATGATCGATAAAGAGATCGCCAATGCCCAGAAAGGGCTGTCGTCCGGCATCACGCTGAAGCTTAACAACCTTGTCGACAAAGGGCTGGTGGACAGGCTGTACGCGGCGTCCAGCTCCGGCGTTCCGGTTAACCTGCTGATCCGCGGCATGTGCTCGCTGATCCCGGAACTGGAAGGCATCAGCGACAATATTCGCGTGATCAGCATTGTTGACCGTTACCTGGAACACGATCGGATCTATATTTTTGATAATGCGGGTGATAAACAGGTCTATCTCTCTTCGGCAGACTGGATGACGCGCAATATTGACTACCGAATTGAAGTCGCGGCACCGCTGCTGGATCCGCGCCTGAAGCAGCAGATCCTCGACATCATCGAGATTCTGTTCAGCGATACCGTGAAAGCACGCTATATCGACAAAGAACTCAGTAACCGCTATGTGCCGCGCGGCAACCGCCGCAAAGTGCGGTCGCAACTGGCGATTTACGACTATATCAAATCACTCGAGCAACCCGATTAACCTATGCCGATAAATGATAAGACCCCACGCCCGCAGGAATTCGCCGCGGTCGATCTTGGCTCTAACAGTTTCCACATGGTCATCGCCCGTGAGGTGGATGGCGCGCTGCAGATCATCGGTCGTCTGAAGCAGCGCGTACACCTGGCGGATGGCCTTGATGAACGCAGCATGCTCAGCGAAGAGGCAATGGAGCGCGGGTTAAACTGCCTGTCGCTGTTTGCTGAACGTCTGCAGGGCTTCTCGCCCTCCAGCGTGTGCATCGTGGGCACCCACACCCTGCGCCAGGCGCTGAACGCCCCGGAGTTCCTCAAGCGGGCCGAAAAGGTAATCCCCTACCCGATTGAGATCATCTCCGGCAACGAGGAAGCGCGTCTGATTTTCATGGGCGTTGAGCACACCCAGCCGGAAAAAGGGCGCAAGCTGGTTATCGATATCGGCGGCGGTTCAACGGAGCTGGTGATTGGCGAAGACTTTGAGCCGCGCCTGGTGGAAAGCCGCCGTATGGGCTGCGTCAGCTTCGCGCAGATGTATTTCCCGGGCGGCACCATCACCCGCGAGAACTTCCAGCGTGCGCGTATGGCGGCCGTTCAGAAGCTGGAAAACCTGGCGTGGCAGTACCGTATCCAGGGCTGGAACGTGGCGCTGGGCGCGTCCGGCTCGATTAAAGCCGCGCATGAAGTGCTGCTGGCGATGGGTGAAAAAGACGGGATTATTACCCCTGAGCGCCTGGCTCTGCTCACCGAAGAGGTGCTGAAGCATAAAAGCTTCGACGCCCTGAGCCTGCCGGGCCTGTCCGATGAGCGGAAATCAGTCTTCGTACCGGGGCTTGCGATCCTGTGCGGCGTGTTTGATGCGCTGGCGATTAAGGAGCTGCGTCTCTCCGACGGCGCGCTGCGTGAAGGCGTGCTGTATGAGATGGAAGGCCGCTTCCGCCATCAGGATATTCGCAGCCGCACCGCGCAAAGCCTGGCCAACCAGTACAACATCGACCGCGAACAGGCGAAGCGCGTGCTGGAAACCACGGTGCAGATGTACGAACAGTGGGAGGAGCAGAATCCGAAGCTCGCGCACCCGCAGCTTGCCGCGCTGTTGAAATGGGCCGCGATGCTGCACGAGGTGGGGCTGAACATCAACCACAGCGGGATGCATCGTCATTCGGCCTACATTCTGCAAAACAGCGATCTGCCCGGCTTCAACCAGGAGCAGCAAACCATGATGGCGACCCTGGTGCGCTACCACCGCAAGGCCATCAAGCTCGACGACTTGCCGCGCTTCACGCTGTTCAAGAAGAAGCAGTTCCTGCCGCTTATTCAGCTGCTGCGCCTGGGCGTACTGCTCAATAACCAGCGCCAGGCCACCACCACGCCGCCTACGCTGAAGCTGAAAACCGACGACCATCACTGGACGCTGAGCTTCCCGCACGACTGGTTCAGCCAGAACGCGCTGGTCCTGCTGGACCTGGAAAAAGAGCAGCAGTACTGGGAAGCGGTTACCGGCTGGCTGCTCAAAATCGAAGAAGAGAGCGCCGACGTCGCCGCATAACGGCTCAGGCGTCCGCGGTGGACGCCTCAGCTTCCAGCAGTGACTCAAGCGGTTCCGGCCTGCCAATCAGATAGCCCTGCACATAATCGATGCCTAGCGCGTGAACCGCGCTACGTATCTCTTCCGTCTCGACGTACTCAGCCACCACCAGCATCTTCTTCATGCGCGCCAGATGGCAGATAGACGCCACGATCTGATAGTCCAGGCTGTTGTTGACGATATTGCGGATAAAGCTGCCGTCAATCTTGAGAATGTCGGCATCCACGCTTTTCAGCCGCGCATAGCTCGCATACCCGGTACCAAAATCATCAATCGCAATGCGTACCCCCATTTTCTGCAGCTGCTGGAGAATATGTAGCGCCTGCTCCCCGCTGCCGAAGGTGCTGCACTCCGTCACCTCAAAAATCAGCTGCCACGGCTCAATGGCGTATTTCGCCAGCAGGCGACTGACCTCAAGCGGGAACTGCACCCGACACACGGTCGACGGGGCGAGATTAATAGCAAAGCGCTGGCCGGGCAGCCGTTCGCGATGCGCGGCAAGGAAGCGCAGGGTATGCTCCAGCACCCACAAATCCACCCGCGAGGAGAGGCCAAACTCCTGCGCGACGGGCAGGAACTGGTCGGGGGAGATCAATAGCCCGTTGATATCCGGCATCCGCAGCAGAACTTCGTGATAGCGATCGCCGCGCAGGCCGCGAACGGGTTGAACCAGCAGGGCGAATTCGTCGTTATCGAGCGCCTTTTGCAGGCGGCTCATCATCGCGACTTTATCCTTCAGGCTGCGCTGCAAATGGATGGCCCCACGCTGCTGAAGATTTTCCGGATGGTTGGAGGAGAGCGACAGATCGGCCACCACGCCCAGTTCACCCAGCACCAGATAAAGATGGTTAACCGGGGACCGGACATAGCAATAGCTCACGCCCACCTGCGGCTGCAGCGGCATGCCGTCCCAGACAAAGCGGAACTGTTTGATATGCTCGTCCAGGGCCTCAATCCGCTGCTGGTGCGATTCCGCGTTGAGCCGCACCGCCATATCGTACCCGGTCAGGTGATAGACCTGCTCATTGGGCTGGAGCGTGCCATTCACCCACTGCGCCAGCTGCTGTTTGTACTGAATGCGCAGCAACACGCCGTAATTTCGGCCCAGAATTTCCAGCTCCGGGATGCGCAGCAGGCAGAGCGCCGACCACGGGTTTTTCGCCAGTTCGCGCGACAGCGCCCGCAGGTTAGGCATATGGACGACCGGGTCGAGCAGCGCCAGCCTGCGGGAGCGTTTGTTCACCGCGCGCTGCCGGGTCGCCAGCATCGACATATAAATCACCACAAACGAGAAGACCAGGTAACTGGAAGAGGTGATCGCCAGCTGAATGTCGTACCCCTGGTTCACCGGGATATAGCGGTAAAAATAGTGAATAGACACCAGCAGTACCGGTATCCAGATCAGCGACACCAGCTTATAGCCAAAGCGCATCGCGCCCCAGAGCATCACCGGCATCAGCAGCGACAGGGTGTAGTTAGTGGTAAAAATGGAGCTGTTTTCATTCATCGGGAGCAGCAGCAGCGAAAGCAGCCCGCCAAGCGCGATAGCCCACACCAGAAACTCAACGATCGTCACCTTTTTGTCTATCTGGGAACGGATCTGCGAGATAAGGCTTTTGAGATAGCGCGGATGACGAATCAGGCGGATCAGCAGATAGCTCAGCGGCACGCCCGTCAGCCCGCTCACCAGCAGCGTCTGATAGTTGATGAGCGTGCGAATATTGAGGGGGTTTAATCCCGCAAGGCTCTGCCGGCTCTCATACACGCCTAAATACACCGCAAACTGAAACAGCACCAGAAACAGCGTCGCCGGGCAGAAGGCCTGCCAGAAGATGCGCTGCGCCATCAGCCGGATGTCGCCGTATGCGGTCATGTTCCGTCTTGGCGCAAACACCCGGTAGCCGCCCCAGCTGAGCACCAAAGGGACGATAAAATGGAGCACGCCGGCGACCGTTTCAAACATGCCGACCGAGGGGTAGTAGCGGATAAACAGCGACAATACGATCCCGGGCAGCGCTTCCAGCCCAAAGAACATCATCAGAGAAAGCAAAAATGAGAGGGGTAAATAATAGAGTGCCACAATGCCATCGCCCAGCTGCGTGAACGTATTCGCGACGCTCAGCACGGGAAGTAAAACCACAGGCAAAATAAGCGGCAGTGCCCACCAGCGGTTTTCATTTTTTTTCAGGAAAGCGAGAATGTTCATAGATGCCCGGTTAAACCCCTTTCGCTCCAGAGGGAAAATAAAGACAGGCATCCAACCTGACGTACGCGCCGCCCGGCGGCGTGCGGGGCGAACAGTGTGGAGGAAGGATTTTAAATATCAGGGCCGGGAACCCGTTGACTTAAATCAAACTAATTTACGCAAATATCTTTTTGCGGCGTTTTTTTGAAATCATTTTCTTCATATTATCAATATGGTAAATGCATTAATTAATTTCAATAACATTAATTAATGTAAACATTGACGGTTATTTACACACTGTAGAATTGACCCCATGTTCCCGCTGTGCCTTAATGTCCCTATCGCCCAAAAGGGCTTATCCAGGATAAACAGAGTGAGTCAGGTCACGCGTATGCGCAAACGACATCAATTTAACACCCGAATGACCCGCATCATACTGCTCATCAGCTTCCTGTTTTTCTTTGGCCGCTTCGTTTACTCTTCGATTGGCGCCTGGTATCACCATCAGGACAAAACCCAGTCGCAGCAGTCCAGCCTGACCGTCGACACCGCTGACCGCTAGGCCGCCGGATGGTTTTGCACTATCCGAATAATGCCTGCTATCCCTTTGCTGAGGATTTTATCCTGCCGCATCACCACCGCCAGCTGCCGCTGCAGCACGGGCGTAAGCGACATCACGCATAGCCCTTCGCGATCGACATCCTGTTTGACCGCCATTCGCGGCACAATACTGTAGCCCAGCCCCGCGCGAACCATGCGTTTGATCGCCTCGATGCTGCCAAGCTGCATCGCCGGCGCGATCGCTAATCCACTGGCTGCAAACCAGCCGTCGATCAGCGCCCGGGTACCGCTGCCTGATTCAAAGGCAATCAGCGGCTGAGCGTGCAGCGCCTCCGGGGTGAACGCCCTGAAAGCCTCCTGCTGCTCCCGCGACGCGATAAAGACAAACTCTTCGTCCATCACCGGCATGACGTCCAGCGCTCTGCCGCTCACCGGCAGCGTCACCAGCCCCATATCGAGACGGTTCTCTTCGATGGCTCTGACGATGTCAAGGGTGTTGCCCGTCGTGACTCCCACGCTCAGGAGCGGATAGTCGCGGCGCAGCTTCTCCAGCAGCGGCGGCAGAAGATGGATGCAGGCCGTTGCCCCCGTACCCAGCGTAATGGTGCCGCTCACATCGTGGCTGAAGGCGCTCACGGACCGGATAGCGTCATCCACCGCCTGCTGAATACGCTCCCCGTGCGCCAGCAAAGCCTGCCCGGCAGCGGTAGCCTTAATCCCTCGCCCGGTTCGCTCCACCAGACGCGTTTGCAGAAACTGCTCCAGCTGGCGTATTTGCAGGCTGACGGCGGGCTGGGAAATGCTCAGCACATCCGCCGCCGCTGAAAAGCTGCCGCGCTGGATCACCAGACGGAACGTGGCGAGATAGCCCAGATTAAGCGTCGTCATTCAAAGTTTCTCTTATACCGCGCATAAGGTTGCTGCCCTGCCAGCACAATACCGCGCGAGTTATGCTCAGGACAACTGCATAGCGGAATGAAAAATAATGGAAACACCTGCCCTGCCTCGCCGCCTCGCCCTCACGGCGGGATGTAATCAACTCATCAACTGGGGGATCTCGTTTTATATGCCCGGCACCTTTGCGCTGGCCATTGCAGCCGACCGGGGATGGTCATCCCCGCAGATTTACCTCGGCCTGACGCTGGCGATGCTGGTCATGGCGGCGGTGTCCCCGTTTGTCGCCCGCCTGCTGGCACGCTTTGGCGGTCAGACGGTGGTGATGAGCGGAACGTTGCTGATCGCCGCAAGCTGCGCAGGGATGGCCTATACCCAGACGCTTTTTGGCTGGTACTGCGCCTGGCTGGTCACCGGCGTCGGGATGCGCCTGTCGCTCTACGATGCGCTGTTCGCCGCGCTGGTGAACCTCTACGGGCAGCAGACGCGAAGAACAATCTCACGCGTCACGCTGGCGGGCGGGCTGGCATCCGCCGTCTTCTGGCCGCTGGGCGATGCCCTGCTTCAGGTGATGAGCTGGCAGGAGGCGCTTCGCGTCTATGCTCTCTTCGGCCTGCTGAGCGCGGCGCTGATAAGAACGCTTCCCCGGCATCGGCTGGCGGTGACGACAAAAGTCACCGCGCCGCCGCTGAACAACGAGCGGCGTAACGGCTGGCTTTATGCCGCCTTCATTGCCCTCATCACCTTTGTTTCTAACGGCACGTCCACCCATCTGCCGGAGTTTATTGCCCACTTCGGCCTGCCTGTCGCCATCGGCATGCTGTGGGGCATCGGCCAGACGGGGGCTCGCTCGCTGGAAGTGCTGGCGGGTGCCCGCTTAACCCCCTTCAAACTCACGCTTTTTACCGCGCTCGCCATGCCGCTCTGCTTTCTGGTTGGGCTAAGCAGTTCCCAGTTTGTCTGGTGCGCGGCCGGGTTTGTGCTGGGCTATGGCGCCATCAACGGGCTGGTCACCATCGTGAAAGCCACGCTGCCGCTGGAGCTGTTTAGCACCGAAAGCTATGCCCGCCGCACCGGCATGCTGCTGATCCCCGGCCAGCTGATGGCGGCAGCCTCACCGTTTGCCTATGCGTGGCTGAATAAAACGCTGGGGATCGCGGGTGCAATGTGGTTTTCAACGGGGCTGACGCTGGTGATTGCCGGGCTGGCGATAGCGATTGTGCGCCGTCCCGGCAGGCAAAGTGTATCGCACTGTATCCAGACCCCTGCGCTGACAAACGGGTACAAAACGCCGCCTCCGGCAAATATCTCCGATACATAAAAATGGTTTTCTTTCCCTGTCGCCATTCAGAATCGATGAGGAGAGAAACCGATGATCCGTCGTTATGCACTTATCCCCCTGCTTGTCCTGGCATCTGTAGCCCATGCCCGGGCCACACCGCTGGACAACCTGAGCGCCGCGGACGTTAACGGCCCCGCCGCCGTTGCGCCGCTGGCGCAGCCGCAGCCGCCCGCAAAGCTGATCGTCGATCCGCCGCTTGCCGGTCCGCTGAGCAAAGGCGCGGTGTTTATTCAGTACCGTGCCGAAAACCTGCGCATCGAGCCGGTGTTCGGCCCCGAAGCGCTCAAGGTTACCCCGCGCATCGGTCACATTCACGTAGTGGTGGATGACGCGCCGTGGCACTGGGCTGACGCCAGCGGAGAGCCGGTGATCCTGGTGGGGCTGCCCGCCGGTAAACACAAGGTGACCCTTATTCTGGCCGACCCGACGCACAAGCCGCTCGACCACAAAACCGTTGAATTCACCGTCCCGCCCCACGCGGCGGTCCATCACTTTTAAGGAGTCTGAAGATGAAAGCACTGTCTGTAGTGACGGCAGGCCTGCTGGCACTTTCCGCCAGCGCCTTTGCGCAGAGTAAAACCAGCGTGGTGCTGGTCCACGGCGCGTTTGCCGACGGCAGCAGCTGGAATAAGGTGATTACCCTTTTGCAGAAACAGCACGCAGAGGTCATTGCCGTCCAGCTCCCGCTCACCTCGCTTGAGGATGACGTTGCGGCCACAAAACGGGCCATCGCCCGTGCGCAGGGTGACGTGGTGCTGGTGGGCCACTCCTGGGGCGGCACCGTGATTAGCGAGGCGGGTAACGATGCGCGGGTAAAATCGCTGGTGTATGTGGCGGCGTTCGCGCCGGACTCCGGCCAGTCGACGGCGGATCTGGCTGGAAGCTACCCTGCACCGCCGGGCAGCGCGGGCATCGCCAAAACGGCGGACGGCTATTTATACCTGCCGACGGAAGCCGTCAGGAAGGACTTCGCGCCTGACGTGAAGCTAGACACTCAAAACACGATTGCAGCCACGCAGGGACCGATTAAGGCCGAGGCGTTTGGTGAAAAGGTTGCCCACGCGGCGTGGCATGACAAACCGAGCTGGTATGTGGTCAGCAAGAATGACCGAATGATCAACCCCGATCTTGAACGGGCGATGGCGAAGACGATCCACGCGAAAACCGCCGAGGTAGCCGCGAGCCACGTGTCGATGGTCAGCCAGCCGGAAGCTATCGCCCGGACGATTGAGCAGGCGAGGCGGATGCACTGAGAAAAATTCGCCCGGCGGCGCTACGCTTGCACGGGCCTACGATTTCGTAGGTCGGGTAAGCGCAGCGCCACCCGACAAGAAAGGCCGTCTCAGTCCCCCCTCTCTGCGGGATAATCCCGATTAATCCACGCGTGGTCCTCCTCCCAGGTGAACATCCATTTGCGCACCGGCCCCGCCATCACGTTGAGGTAGTAGCTGTCATACCCGGCCATCGTCGCCACCGGGTGGTAGCCCTTCGGCACCATCACCACGTCACGGTTATAGACCGCCATACACTCATCCAGCGTTCTGTCGTCGGTGTAGACGCGCTGCATGCAGAACCCCTGCTCCGGGTTGAGGCGATGGTAGTAGGTCTCCTCCAGATACGTCTCCTGAGGCGGGTTATCCGTGTCGTGCTTGTGGCTCGGATACGAGCTGGTGCAGCCCTCGTTGGTCCACACCTCCACCACCAGCAGGCTGTCGGCAGGCCTGTCTTCCGGCAAAATGTTATGCACGTAGCGCTGGTTATTGCCCTTGCCGCGCGCCTCGCCGTCGATGTCCTGCGGTGCAATCAGCCGCGTCGGATACGTGCCCTTGCCCGGCGCGGCGCAGACCGCCAGCTCCAGCTTCGTCAGCGCCTTCACCTGCACCGTCTCCTGCGGGGCGACGTAAACCGCCCACGGCTTGATGCGCTCGAAGGGGCTCATCCGTTCGCCGATGTCGTTAAACCGCGCGGAAGGCGTGAGGATGGAGGCGCGTCCGGCCACCAGCACCAGGCAGCGCTCTTCGCTGACGGCGGACAGCGTCAGCGTCTGCCCCTCCTGCAGCTCATACGCCTCAAAGCCGACATAGCCCCACCCCGCGCGTTCCGGCGTGACGGACTGGGTGCGCCCCTCCGCGTTCGGCTGTTGCCAGCGTGATAACAGACGTGACATGTCCCCTCCTCAAATCAGTCCGGCGTCGCGCGCCAGGCGGCTCAGGTTGTTATACCCCAGACGGGCATAGGTCAGCGGATGGGCGATGGCCGGATCCTGCTCCGCCTCGACCACCAGCCAGCCGTGATAGTCCTGCGCCTTCAGCAGCTGCATGATCGGCGGATAATCCACGCAGCCGTCGCCCGGCACGGTAAACACGCCGCTCAGCACCGCGTCAAGGAAGCTGGTTTTGCGGTTTTTCACGTCCGCCAGCACGTCGGCACGCACGTCTTTGCAGTGAACGTGGTTGATGCGCGACGCCCAGCGCTGCGCCACCGCCAGCGGATCGGCCCCGGCAAAGGTCAGATGGCCGGTATCCAGCAGCAATCCAACCTCCTCCCCGGTGTGGATCATCAGGTTGTCCACGTCGTCGGCAGATTCAATCACCGTGCCCATATGGTGATGGTAGGCAATCTGTACGCCCTGCTGCCGGGTGTAGCGGGCAAATTCGGTGAGCTTCTCGCCGTACTCTTTCCAGCGCGCCTGCGGGAAGCGCGGGCGCAGATGAACCGGGGTCTGCTGCTCGCCGTGAATGCAGCCGCTTACTTCCGCAAAGACCAGCACCTTCGCCCCCAGCTCGCGCAGCAGCGTCAGGTGGGACTGCACGGCGGCAATCTCCTCCTCCACGCTGCGCTCCAGCAGGCGGCCGGAGTACCAGCCGGAGACCAGCTGCAGGTCGTGGCGCTGCAGGATGGGGCCGAGCAGGCGCGCTTCGCGCGGGAATTTATTGCCCAGCTCGAAGCCGGCGAAACCGGCCTCTTTCCCTTCACTCAGACAGGTCTCCAGCGACGTCTCCGCGCCGAGAGAAGGCAGATCGTCGTTCGTCCACGTCAGCGGGTTAATGCCTAATTGCACACTCATTGTCGTCTCCATTATGCGTGTCCGCGCTCGCGCCACCAGGCGATAAGCTGCAGGTAGTTGTCCCGGATGCGCGCCACCAGCTGCGCATCGTCAATATCGTGCTTCAGCCACGCGCGGGAGGCATCGCCAAACAGCGTGCGCCCCACGGCGAAGCCTTTCACCAGCGTCTGCCCCGCTGCGGCTTTGAAGTCGGCGCGCAGCTGTTCCGCCGGAGCGTCCAGGCCGAGGATCACCACCCCGCGGCAGTGCGGGTCCCGGCGTTCGATAATCTCGCTCAGCGCCGTCCAGCCGTCGGCCGAGAGCGGCGGCAGCTTCCACCAGTCCGGGTAAATGCCCAGGTTGTAGAAGCGGGAGATGGCGCGCAGGTAAAGCTCGTCGCTGCGCGGCATGCTGGCGGGCAGGATCACCTCCAGCAGCAGCTCGTGACCGGAATGGCAGCAGGCGTGGTACACCTCGGCGATTTTCTGCTCCTGCTCCAGGCGCAGGCCGTGGGCATCTTCCGGGTGGAAGAAGACCAGGCACTTCACCACGTGCTCCTGCGGCCAGCTGATAAGCTGGGTGCCGATGTTGCCGTGCTCCATCTCCAGCGGCCGGGAGCCCGGCAGCTCGATGGGGCGGCCAATCCACCACCCTTCCCCGGTGATCGCGTTCAGCGCGTCCTGACCAAAGGTGCCGTCGCACAGCAGACCGGCTTTGCCCTCCAGCCCGGCGCGGCTCGCCGCCTCGCGGCTGGCCTGCAGGATCAGCTGCTTCAGCGCCGGAATGCGCTTAAGCGACGCGCCGCACTGCATCGCCATTTCCTCAAGCTGGCTGCGGTGGTCGAAGGCCATCACGCACAGCTCCGGCCATTCGCGGCGGCGGGTGGTCACCCGATGGAGATGGTTAAGACGCGGGTCGAGATCCGGGCGCGGCACGTCCGCAGCGCGGGAGAGATAGTCATCCAGCTCGATTTTGCTCGGCATCGCCGGGGCGCAGCCGTGGCGCGAGACCACCAGCGCGCCGCAGGCGTTGGCGTAGCGGCACGCCTGCTCCCAGCCCTCGTCGTTCAGGTAGCCGCGCAGCAGGCCGGACATAAACGCGTCCCCCGCCCCGAGGACGTTCAGCACCTCCACGCGCACGCCGGTCACCGTCAGGCCGTCGTCCAGCCGGGGCGGAATGGCGTCGGTGTAGACCGAGCAGCCGAGCGCGCCGCGTTTGCAGACCAGCGCAGCTTCGCTGACGGCGCGCACCTGCCCCAGCGCCTGCAGAGTATCCGTGCTGCCGCCCGCGATGTGAAACTCCTCTTCGGTGCCGACAATGACGTCGAAGAGGTGCAGCACCTCCTGCAGCTCGCGGGTGACCTTATCAGCGGCGATAAAGCGCGTTTCGCCGTCGCCTAAGGCGGTCAGCCCCCACAGCACCGGACGGTAGTCGATGTCCAGCACCGTGCGCACGCCGTGACGGCGGGCATAGCCCAGCGCCGTCAGCACCGCCTCGCGGGTCTGCGGATGAGAAAGGTGGGTCCCGGTGATGGCAAGACAACGTGCGGAGGCGATGTAGCTTTCGTCCACATCGCTGGCGGTAATCGCCATGTCCGCGCAGTTATCGCGATAAAAAATCAGTGGAAAGGTGTCCCGGTCTTTAATGCCGAGTAGCACCAGCGCCGTTAGGCGTTGTTTATCGGTAATCAGATGGCTGGTATCACAGCCCACCTGGTTGAGCTCTTCGCGCAGGAAGCGGCCCATATGTTCATCGCCGACGCGCGCCAGCATCGACGAGCGTAAACCCTGACGGGCGGTGCCGTACGCAACGTTACCCGACGACCCGCCGAGATATTTGGCGAAGCTCGACGCGTCCTCCAGACGGGCACCAATCTGCTGGCTGTAGAGGTCTACCGCCACGCGGCCCATGCATATCACATCAAACTGCTTTTCCACGTTGATACCTCATCAGACAATGTCGTTCACGTTCAGCCAGCGGCCTTCCCGGTGCGAGAGCGCAATCGCGTCCAGCACGCGCGACACCTTCCAGCCCTCTTCGAAGTCCGGCCACATCGGCGCGTCGGCGGCAATCCCGTCCACCAGGTCGCGCACCTCCACCGTTTTTTGATCGTTAAAGCCAATCCCGTGTCCCGCGCCCATGCAGAACGCGGCGTAGTCCGGGTGCGCCGGGCCGACGAGCAGCGTGCGGAAGCCCTGACGGTTCACCGGATCGTCATGCAGATAAAGCTTCAGCTCCGCCATGCGCTCCTGGGTGAAGCTGATGGCGCCTTTCGTCCCGGTGATGACGTACGACAGCCCCATCTTGCGGCCGCAGGCAACGCGGGAGGTTTCAATCACGCCCTGCGCCCCGCCCGCAAAACGCACCATCGCGTGGGCCTGATCCTCATTTTCAACGGCAATCATCTCTGACGATCCGGCCTTCGCCGGGCGTTCAGGGACCACGATCTTCAGGTCGCCGCAGACCTGCTCGATATCCCCCACCAGGTACTGAGCCATATTGACGATGTGCGCCGCGAGGTCGCCCAGCGCCCCCAGCCCGGCGGTCTCTTTAAAGCAGTGCCAGTGAATGGGCGACAGCGGGTCGGCCATATAGTCTTCGTTGTGGGTGCCGTAGAAGTGGATCACCTCGCCAATCTCGCCGCGGGCGATAATCTCCTTCGCCAGCTGCGCGGTCGGGTTCTTCATGTAGTTGAACCCCACCAGCGTTTTCACCCCGGCCCGCTTCGCGGCGTCGACCATCTCGCGCGCGTCGTGGGCGTTAAGCGCCAGCGGCTTCTCCGAGTAGACGTGCTTGCCGTGGCGGATCGCCTCCAGCGCCATCTCCTTATGCAGGTGGTTGGGTGAGCAAATATCCACCACGTCAATGGCCGGGTCGGCCACCAGCGCCCGCCAGTCGCCCGTGGAGCGGTTGAAGCCAAACGCCTGCGCGCGCGCTGCCGCCAGCTCCGGCGTGACTTCCGCCACCATCTCGCGCACCAGCCTGCCGCGCAGGTTGAACACCGTCGGGGCCTGGGCATAGGCGATAGCGTGCGCCTTGCCGATATACCCGGTGCCAATTAATCCAATACGAACCTCTTTCATCGTGATCCTCACAGTGCGCCGCGACGGCTTTTGGCATAGGTATCGAATGCCACCGCCAGAACGATAATTAATCCGGTGATAATTTGCTGGTAGTAGGCCGAGACGTTCATCAGCACCAGGCCGTTGATCAGAATGCCCATAATGATGGAGCCGATAATGGTGCCGCCGATGCGCCCGTAGCCGCCCATCAGCGAGGTGCCGCCGATCACCACCGAGGCGATAACGCGCAGCTCAAAGGAGATCCCGGCCACCGCCTCGGCGCTTCCCAGACGCGCGCTCAGGATGAAGCCCGCCAGACCTGCGAGACAGCCGATCAGCACGTAGACGCTGACCAGCACGCGCTTGACGTTGACCCCCGCCAGGCGCGCCGCCTCCGGGTTGCCGCCGATGGCGTAGACGAAGCGGCCCCAGCGGGTTTTATGCAGCGCCAGATAGCCGCCGACGGCGACGATGGCGAAGATCCAGATAGGAATAGAGATGCCGAGCAGTTCCCCGCGCCCCCACCAGCGGTAGCCAGGGTCGAAACCGGCAATCGGCGCGCCGTCGTTAATCACCAGCGTCAGGCCGCGCCAGATGGTCATCCCGCCGAGGGTAACGATGAACGGCGGCAGGCGCAGGCGGGTGACGCCCAGGCCGTGCAGGAAGCCAATCGCCGTGCCCATGGCCAGACAAATCCCCAGCCCAATCAGCCAGCTCATGCCGCCCCAGGCGTTCGGGTCAACGGTGGTGAAGTTGTCGCCTTTGATCACGTACGCCGCGGTCATGGCGCACACCGCCAGAATGGAGCCCACGGAGAGGTCGATCCCGGCGGTCAGAATGACGAAGGTCATCCCCACGGCCATGATCCCGTAGATGGAGACTTCGGTCAGGATGTTGAAAATATTGCGTTCAGAGAAAAAGTTGCTGTTCTGCGACTGGAAGAAGATCAGCAGCAGGATCATGAAAATCAGCACCCCGAAGCGCTCGAAGAAGGCGATGGGGTCGATGCGTCCGGCGCGTTTGACCGGGGCCTGCGTTTTAGAAATCATCTGCGTCATGAGAAACTCCGTTATGCCGCGTTCAGGGCGTTGTGGTTGATGGCCATCATCGTCATCAGCCGTTCTTCGTTAGCGTCGTCGCCGTGGATCTCGCCGGTCACCCGGCCTTCGCTGAGGGTGATGATCCGGTCAGACACCGCCATCACTTCAGGCAGATCGGAGGAGATCACGATCACCGCCACGCCCTTTTTCGCCATGTCAAACAGCACCTGGTGCACTTCCGATTTGGTCCCCACGTCGATGCCGCGTGTCGGCTCATCGACGATCAGCACCCGCGGGTTGAGCGCCATGCAGCGCGCGAGGATCACTTTTTGCTGGTTGCCGCCGGAGAGCTTGCGCACCTCCTGCTCGCTGTTGACCATTTTGATCTGCAGCGCCTGGCGGTAGGACTCAATCAGGTCGTCCTCTTTGCGGGTGTTCACGAACCAGCGCCACTGCAGCAGCGAGGAGAGGCAGGAGAGCGACAGGTTGTCGCGAATAGACAGCCCCAGCACCGCCCCCTCTTTTTTGCGGTCTTCCGGCACCAGCGCCACGCCCTGATCGAGGGCATACAGCGGGTCGCGCGGCTGGTACGGCACGCCGTCCAGCTCAAAGCTACCGGAGGTAAACGCGTCTGCGCCAAACAGGCAGCGGGCCACTTCGGTACGTCCCGCGCCCACCAGCCCGGCGATGCCCAGAACTTCCCCGGCGTGGACGTGGAAGCTGATGTCGTGCAGGGCGATGCCGTGCGGATCCAGCGGCGGCTTTTCGCGGCTCAGCCCCTTCACCGCCAGGCGGACGGGTTTGTCCTCATGATGCGTTTCGCTGGCGGGACGACGGTTAAAGGCCACGTCGCGTCCGACCATCAGGCGGATCAGCTGTTCGACGTTGGTTTCCGCCACCGCGCCGGTGCCGGTGAAGCGGCCGTCCTGGAAAACGGTAAAGCGATCGCAGAGCTGGAAAACTTCGTGCAGACGGTGGGTAACATAAATAATGCTCACGCCGCGGTTTTTAAGCTCCCGCACCACGCGGTGCAGGCTTTCCACCTCGCTGTCGCTCAGCGCGGCGGAAGGTTCGTCCATGATGATTAACCGGGCGTTGAGGGTCAGCGCCCGGGCGATCTCCACCATCTGCTGCTGGGCGACGCTCAGACGGGCGACCGGCGTGGTCGGCGCAACGTTCAGCTGCAGGTAGTCGAGAATGACCTGCGCCTCCTGGTTGACCGCCCTTTCGTCGACGATCAGGTTACGCCTGCGCGGCTCGCGTCCGAGAAACATGTTTTCCGCGACGGTCATGTTGGGCAGCAGGTTGAATTCCTGATAGATGGTGATAATGCCCTTGTTCTGGCGCGCCACCGGGGAGTCGTCCACCGGCAGCGTTTCGCCGTTGAACCAGATATCCCCGCGGGTTTGCGGCTGCGCGCCCGCGAGCGCCTTCAGCAGCGTGGATTTCCCCGCCCCGTTTTCCCCCAGCAGGGCGTGAATTTCTCCGCTGCCGACGGTCAGCTGGGCGCTGCTCAACGCCCAGACGCCGGAAAAGCTTTTTGCCAGGTCGGTCACTTTCAGTAAGGGTTGCGACATCAGTCTGCTCCTCCTCATGATGAGCCGCCAGAGGCGGCTCGGGACATATTAGTTACCGGCCTCACCGATACGCTCAGCCTGCTGCAGGTTCTCTTTGGTGATCAGCGTCGGCGGGTAGTCGGCCCCGGTGATGGCTTTCTTCTCGCGCACGTTGGCCACCAGCTGGCTCATCGCCGTCTGCACCGCAAAGCCCGGACGCTGATCCGCCGTTACCGCCAGCCAGCCGTCGCGCACGCGGGCCAGCGCTTCCGGCACCGCATCAAAGCCGGTTACGAGAATTTCGCCCGGCTTCACGCCCTGGCTCTGCAGCGCTTCAATCGCGCCCAGCGCCATATCGTCGTTGGCAGAGAGGATCACCTGCGGGCGCTTCGGCAGCGAAGGCAGCACGCTTTCAACGATGCGCATCCCTTCCGAACGCATCCAGTTGCCGGTCTGATCGGCGACGATCTTGTATTTATCACCGCCCGCCTTCAGGCTGTCGCGGATCCCTTTGGTGCGTTCAATATTGGAAGAGGAGCCCGGCTGACCGGTGAGGAGAATGATGTCCGCGCCGTTGGGGAATTTGGTTTTAACGAAGTCGCCAACCGCCTGGCCGCCCTTGTAGTTGTTGGCGCCAAAGTGCGGCACTTTCTTCTGGCTGTCGACGGAGCGGTCAAGGGTGACGATCGGCAGCTTCGCATCCTGAATTTCATCCACCGCGCTGGAGACCGCGTTGACGTCGTTCGGGGAGACGATAAAGCCCTGCGCCCCGCGGGTGATGGCGTTTTCAAGGTCAGCCACCTGCTTCGGCGAGCTGCCCTGCCCGTCCAGCACCTGAAGCTTCACGCCCATCTCTTTTGCGGCTTTCACCGCCGTGCGCTGCATGTGAACTTCAAACGGCATGGCCAGGTTTGGCGTACTGAAAACAATTTGCTCGTTTTCGGCGAGGGCAGCCCCGGACGTCATGGCGATGAGGGCGGCTACGATCAGTTTTTTCATTATTATGTCTCTCTGTGTAGGGTTGTTGTGTTTAGAGGACGATCTCGCGCTGGCTGCGCAGTGACTCCAGCGCTTTATCCGCAAGGTACAGCGCACGTTCACCATCATCGCCGCTGCAGTCAGGTACCGCTTCGCCGCGCAGGACCGCAACAAAGTGTTCCCATTCCGCGGCGTAAGCGGATTTGTAGCGCTGCAGGAAGAAGTGTTCCGGCAGCGCGCTGGTGCAGCCCTGTTTGCCGTAGTGCTGCACCTGGTTTTCAAGAATGTTGCCCGCGCACAGCAGCCCTTCGGAGCCGTGCAGCTCCAGGCGCTGGTCGTAGCCGTAAGATGAACGGCGGCTGTTGACGATGGTCGCCATCGCGCCGGAGGCATATTTCAGAACGATAAACGCGGTATCGATGTCCCCCGCCTCGCCAATCGCCGGATCCACCAGGTTGCTGCCCTGGGCATACACCGACACCGGCTCTTCGCCCATGATGAAGCGGGCCATGTCAAAATCATGAATGGTCATATCGCGGAACATGCCGCCGGAGACGCGCACGTACTCAGCAGGCGGCGGAGACGGATCGCGGGAGATGATCAGCAGCGATTCCGGTTTGCCGATGCGCCCGGCCTGGGCGTCGGTTTTCACGCGGCGGAACTGCGGGTCGAAGCGGCGGTTGAAGCCGATAAACAGCGGCACGTCATACTCTTTGACCACCTTCAGGCAGTCGCGCACGCGGGCGAGGTCAAGGTGTACCGGCTTTTCGCAGAAGATGGCCTTACCGTGGCGGGCGGCCATTTCAATCAGATCCGCGTGGGTATCGGTGGCGGAGGCGATCAGCACGGCGTGAACGTTAGGGTCGGTCATCGCCTCGTTCAGGCTCTGCTGGCGGGCCTGATACTGCGCGGCGAGACGGGTGGCAAATTCCTGATTCGGGTCAACCACGGACCAGAGCGTGGTCGCGCCATGGCTGGCGATGTTAGCTGCATGTACCTGGCCAATTCGGCCAGCGCCCAGTAAAGCAATGTTAAACATAACGGCTCCCGGTGTTGGTGAATGCTGTGAACTAACGACCCTATAAATAAAACATTTATTTCATTTTTATAAATAGTGAAAATTATGTTTTTGAGTGTGGGTTAACACTTTTGAGATGAATGAGATAAATTTTGTTATCAATCTCACAACATGGCGGGAGGGATGCCCCCGCCATTACAGAGGGGCGAGGGAGAAAAAACCGCACCGATCCGTCCCCTCTCCCTATGGGAGAGGGTTAGGATGAGGGGTAAATAAAAATGAAATGAAAATTTCGTTACGAAGAGAAATCTCAATACTGGCGGGCTTTTTTCACCTGCGCCTGCGTTTGTTCCGCAGCCTCACGCACGGCAGAAGACTCTGCCACCTGCGCGTCACCGGTTCGCCACCACGAGGCGTAATCGTGGGTCATGGTCTTCGGCAGCACCTTGATGTCCAGCAGCGTCGGGCCCGGATGCGCCCGTGATGCCTCCAGCGCCGCCAGCAGGGTTTGCTCGTCGTTCACCCGCCACGCGCGGCAGCCGTAGCTTTCCGCGTTTTGCGCAAAGTCGACCTTCACCAGCGGCCCGTCAAGCCGCCCGGTTTCCGGGTTGCGATGGCGGTTTTCCGTGCCAAAGCTGCCCATGCCGTGCCCCATCTGCAGGTTGTTAATGCAGCCGAAGCTGGCGTTATCAAACAGCAGAACGGCGATCTTAATGCCCTCCTGAACGGCGGTTTGCAGCTCGGAGTGCAGCATCATGTAGGAGCCATCCCCCACCATGGCGTACACCGGCAGTTCGGGTCTGGCGAGCTTCGCGCCGAGGGCCGCCGCAATCTCGTAGCCCATGCAGGAGTAGCCGTACTCCAGGTGATAGCTGTCCGGCGTTTTGACCTGCCAGAGGCGCTGTAAATCGCCCGGCAGCGAACCGGCCGCGCCCACCACGACGGCGTTATCTTCAATATGCTGGTTGATCAGCCCCAGCACCCGCGTCTGGGTCAGGCGGGTGTTGAGCGTCTCGCCGTATTCCGCCAGCTGCGCGTCCAGGTGTCCCGCCACCTCGGGCGCGTCGTCTGGACGCCACTGGCGATCCCACAGGCGGCGGCACTCGTCGCGCCAGTCGGACTTCGCCTCGGCTATCGCCTCTCCCCAGCCGCTGCGATACTCCTTGAGCAAGTGGGTTAATGCCTGGAGCCCGGTTTGGGCATCGGCAATCAGCGCGGTCGCGTCCAGCTTCAGGGCGTCAAACTCGGCCACGTTCAGCAGCAGGAATTCGACGTCCGGATGGGAAAAGAGCGCCTTGGAGCCGGTGGTAAAATCGGTCAGGCGCGTGCCGATGCCAATCACCAGGTCGGCCTGTGGCGCGAGCTGGTTGGCGGCCATGCCGCCCGTCACCCCTACGCCGCCCAGGTTAAGTGGGTGGTCACTCACCAGCGCCCCCTTTCCAGCCTGGGTTTCGGCAAACGGCAGCCGCAGCGTCTCGACAAATTCGCGAAACGCCTCATGCGCGCCGGAATAGCGCACGCCGCCCCCGCACACCACCAGCGGACGACGCTTGCGGGCGATCAGCGCCCGCGCCTGCGCCAGGCGGTGCGGATCGGGCGGACGGCGCTCAACGTGGTGCACGCGACGCGCGAAGAAGGTCAGCGGGTAGTCCCAGGCCTCTCCCTGCACGTCCTGCGGCAGGCAAATGGTCACCGCGCCGGTATTGGCGGGGTCAGTAAGCGTTCGCATCGCGCTTAGCATGGCGCTCATCAGCTGCTCGGGACGGTTAATGCGGTCCCAGTAGCGGGAGACCGGGCGGAAGCAGTCGTTAGTGCTGATGCTGAGATCGTGATACTGCTCGATCTGCTGCAGCACCGGGTCCGGCTGGCGGCTGGCATAGATATCGCCCGGCAGCAGCAGCAGCGGGATACGGTTCGCCGTGGCGGTGGCCGCCGCGGTCACCATATTGGCGGCGCCCGGCCCGACGGAGGAGGTGACGGCAAAAATGCGCTGGCGGCGGTGCTGTTTGGCGAACCCCGTCGCCATATGGGCAATGCCCTGCTCGTTGCAGCCCTGCATCACCTGCAGATGGCCGGGGTCCTGCTCCAGCGCCTGACCGATACCCAGCACGTTGCCGTGCCCAAAGATGGTGGCCACGCCCTCCACGAAGGGCGTTTCGTTGCCGTCCACGCTGACGTACTGTTGATTGAGGAACCGGACCAGCGCCTGGGCCATGGTCATACGTTCGGTTTGCATAAAACCTCCTGTCAGCCCAGCGTCGGCATGGAGAACGCAGCGCCTGTCTCCTGCTGCATTTCCGGCCAACGCGCGGTGATGGTTTTCATTCGGGTGTAGAAGCGCACGCCGTCGCTGCCGTGGACGTTGAGCGCGCCAAAAATCGAGCGCTTCCAGCCGCCGAAGCTGTGGAACGCCATCGGCACCGGGATCGGCACGTTGACCCCCACCATGCCCGCCTGCACCTCTTCGCAGAAGCGGCGCGCGCAGCCGCCGTCGCGGGTGAAGATCGCCGAGCCATTACCATATTCATGGCGGTTAATCAGATCCACCGCGCTGCTGTAATCTGCTACGCGCACCACAGAAAGCACCGGACCGAAGATCTCTTCTTTATAGATGGTCATCTCCGGGGTGACGTTATCGAACAGCGTCGGTCCCACGAAGTAGCCCTGCTCGTGGCCCTTCACGCTGAAGCCGCGGCCGTCCACGCGCAGTTTTGCCCCCTGCGTTTCCCCGCTGTCGACATAGCCCAGCACCTTGCTGCGGTGCGCGGAGGAGATGAGTGGCCCCATTTCGTTTTCCGGCGACTGGTCCAGGCCCGGCCCGACGCGCAGCGCGGCAATCTGTTTCTCCAGCCGGGCGCAGAGGTCATCGGCGGTTTTATCCCCCACCGCCAGCACCACCGAGAGCGCCATGCAGCGTTCCCCCGCCGCGCCGTAGGCCGCGCCCATGATGGCGTTGGTCGCCATCTCCATGTCGGCATCCGGCATCAGGATGCAGTGGTTTTTCGCGCCGCCCAGCGCCTGACAGCGTTTACCGTGGGCGGACGCGGTCTGGTAAATGTATTCCGCAATCGGCGTGGAGCCGACAAAGCTCACCGCCTGCACGCGCGGGTCGGTCAGGAGCACGTCAACGGACTCTTTATCGCCCTGCACCACGTTGAACACGCCGTCCGGCAGGCCGGCCTCTTTCAGCAGCTGCGCCAGCGCGAGCGCCAGCGAAGGGTCTTTTTCCGACGGTTTAAGCACGAAGGTGTTGCCGGTCGCCAGCGCAATCGGGAACATCCACATCGGCACCATCGCCGGGAAGTTAAACGGCGTGATCCCGGCGCAGACCCCGAGCGGCTGCATCAGCGAGTGGCTGTCGACGCCGGTACCGACGTTCGCAGAGTGTTCACCCTTTTGCAGATGCGGGATGCCGCAGGCAAACTCCACCACTTCAAGGCCGCGGGTCAGTTCGCCCACCGCGTCGGAGAAGACCTTACCGTGCTCTTCGCTGATGATGCGGGCCAGGCGGTCCATGTTCTCTTCCAGCAGCGCCTTGAAGCGGAACATCACGCGCGCGCGCTTCAGCGGAGCATGGCGCGCCCACGCCGGAAACGCCTGCTGCGCGGCGGCAATCGCCTGTTCGGTTTCCTGCGCCGAACTCATCACCACCTGGCGGATCTGCTCGCCGGTGGCCGGGTTGAAGATCGCCTGAACGCGCTGGCCTGAACCGGTGACACATTCGCCGTGAATAAAATTCGCTACCGTCTCCATCCTTAACCTCTCGCTGTTGATACGTGACTGTTACCTGAACACTGTGTACTGAACACTATATATGAAACAAATATTCCATTTTAAGTTGAAATAAAATAAATGATGATTATTGTGATCAAGAATGGATTTTTATGTTAACAGCCAACAACACTGACTCAGCGTGCGCTATTAAGGAATTTCGGGCGAGGAAATGACTGAAGTTTCTGTTTCATTTTTGCTGCCAGATGGATGGCCGACATTTAAAAAGCGCGGTTTTGCGTTTAGAATCATAAGACTGTATTTGGGGGATAAGATGACGACAGCAACCAGCCTGAACGAACTGCAGCAGCAAATCCGCGATCGCTACGATAGCCTGAGCAAGAGGCTGCAGCAGGTCTCCCGCTACGTGCTGGATAACACCAACAGCGTGGCCTTTGATACGGTTGCCGTCATTGCCGAGCGCGCCGACGTGCCGCCCTCGACGCTGATCCGCTTTGCCAACGCCTTTGACTTCACCGGCTTCAACGAAATGAAACAGCTGTTTCGCATGAACCTGGTGGAGGAGACCGCCAGCTACAGCGACCGCGCCCGGCTGTTCCGCGAAATGGAGAGCGAGGCCGTGCCGGAAACGCCGCTCGATATCCTGCAGGAGTTCGCCCGCTCGAACGCGCAGGCGCTACAGCAGCTGGCCGCCCGCGCCGAACCGGATATGCTGGAGCGCGCGGTGCAGCTGCTGGCCGACGCCGACACCATCTATATTGCCGGACTGCGCCGCTCCTTTAGCGTCGCGGCCTACCTCACCTACGCCCTGAGCCACCTCGAGTGTCGCCCTATCCTGCTCGACGGCATGGGCGGGATGCTGCGCGAGCAGATCAGCCGCATTAAGGCACGCGACATCGTGGTGTCGATCAGCTTCTCGCCGTACGCGGAAGAGACGGTGATGGTGAGCGAAACCGCCGCCAGCGTCGGCGCGCGGCAGATCGTGATTACGGACAGCCAGATAAGCCCCCTGGCGACGTTCAGCGATCTCTGCTTTGTGGTGAAAGAGGCGCAGGTGGATGCGTTCCGGTCACAGTCGGCAACGCTGTGCCTGGTGCAGTCGCTGGTGGTGGCGCTGGCATATCGGTTGGGAAGCGGGGAGAAATAGCCCCAGGTGGGCCGGGTAAGGCATAGCCAATACCCGACCGCCTGAAGAGCATCAGCCAGACATTAACGGCTCCTTATCTCGGGGCAATCAGAATAACTGACGGAAGAGAGGGCATTCAAACGTTGCCCCGTAATCTGTAACACCCGCAGTAAAAGCATGATGCCGCGGCGGGTATCAGGATCGTTGAGCATGGCAAACACCTGCCGAAGCGAAATATCCCCTTCCCGGTTAATTTGCTCTCCCCAGGCCATGCGTAGCGCGGTTCCCCCTTCCCAACCGACGGTTACCACATCTTCAAACACGCCAGCCAGTTTTTCGACCATCGCGCTATCGGTCATTTCCAGCATGTCTGCTGCTAAGGCCAGCAGATCAACCAGATTATTCAGGCGATTGCCTGCCATCAGCGGGGCAAGGCTTTTAAGTAACTGTTCCTGTTCACTCATCAGAACATCCCCCTCACGACACCCCAATAGAGACCACGGTTAAAACCGTTTCGCAGCATGCCGCCGAGTTTCGTCGCAGGCATGGGCGTCACGTCATTGCGATAGTCATACACCAACGGCATACCGGCCCAGAGCCCCATCTGCGCAACGGCCTGAACCCGTCCATCGTAATGGTTACCGCTTCCGGGCGGTCTGCCGTACAGCTCCGCCACAATGTTATCGGCAACGATCGGCGCCTGGTTGTGGCACGATCCCCCGGCTTTACTGATCGGGAGATCAACGGTATCGCCAATCACATACACCCCTTCTAAGCCGTAGACGCCCAGCGTTTGGTGATCCGTCGGCAGCCAGCCTTCACCGTTCTGAACCTCACTGAGTCCCGTATTACGCACCGCTTCGACCGCCCTGATGGGAGGCGTTGCCATCAGGATGTCGAAGTTCTGCGAGTCGCCCTCAGCGGAATAGGCAATTTTGCTGTCAGGATCGACATGGCTTAACGTAAAACCGCGCTGGTGCTGTATTCCTTTGGCAGCAAAAATATCGCCCAGCGCCTCTCCAACCGGACGCTGCAGGAACAGACAGTTTCGCAGCAGCTGCGCGACAGTCGGATAGGTATAAACAATCTCAACCTGACTACGTACGCCGCGCTGGCGCAGATAGTCGTCAACCATAAGCGTGGTTTCAATGGGGGCGATGCCGCACTGATGGGGAACATTCGGCGTTTCCGGGAAAGAGACGGTAATAAATATTCGCCCCTTTTTAATGGTGGAGAGCTGATGCGCTAAATGTCTTGCCGCCGCGTATTGATAAAAATGATCGCCCACTTCGGCAAGGCCAGGGATTTTTTGCGGGAAAGGCGAGCAGCCGGTTGCGATAACCAGCAGGTCCCAGTCGTAATGTTGCTTACTGGCACCGTACAGTCGACGCTGTTTAAAATCGAAAGACTCAATCTTATCGATAATAAATCGAATTTCCGGACTCAGTAACTGCCGTTCAGGCCGGGCCAGCTCATGATGATGGAAGAGGTTAAACGCGACATACATAAACGCGGGTTTGTAGTAATGCACCGGTGATTCGGAAATCAGTACCAACTCTACCTGACCGGCAGCAATTTCACGCCGTAATTTTCTGGCCAGCAGGTTGGCAACAATGGTTCCTCCCGTGCCGCCGCCGACAATCATTATGCGGTTTTTCATTCCTTTATTCGCTCATGGTAGTGAATGGGAATTCACGTAACCAGACCGCTTCACTGTTACGCTCAGCTAAAGGGTAGTAACAGAGTAATATTCCGCAATACAACTTTTAACTAGAAATTTAATTTTGACAATCACATCATCATTTATAATGTACGCTACAAAATATAATTTATATCCCTATAACGTAGTCTCTTCCTGTGGCCTCTTTTCATCACCATTATTCACCAAAGAGCAGCTTTGTGTACTTTTTAGATACGGCCCCGGAGCGCTGTCCATTCGCGCCATAATAGCGATCTTCACGGCACAGTCGTTCCTTCACATCGCAGAAAATGCCGTTGGCAAAGGTGAATTCGGTCAGATCGACATTGCTCGACGCGAACACCTCGTTTGCAGCAGCCTTCTTACCGAGATACGTCTCTGTCAACTCGCGGGATAATCCCTTTTCATTGGCGCATACATATCGGTCGCAGAGCACGCCCGATACTGGCGACTTGAGCCTGGCGGGGGTCCTGGCCTGGGCGGACATGGCGGACACGGCCAGCAGCGCGGCCACAGTGCATGCGAGTGTTGACTTGTTCAAGATGATAATCTCCGTTGGTTAAAGAGTGTCGGCTTTACACCGGGCGCGGTGGAACCATTCATAAAGTGTGAAAAAGCCTGGAGGGTTCTGAGTTTCAACAGGAAATGCACCGTTTAGCTTTTTGGTGACCTAACAGTTGTCTCAAGTTCGGCTCGGAGGCAATTGTAAGGGCCCTATCCCGGTGAGTCATGCGATTTTAGAGACCTGAGCCACTATGCTCTAAAAGAAGTGGGCTTGTAGGGCGGGTCCGCTCTGAGCGAACTGCGGACATTCCTAATACCATTCTGTGTGAGTCCACTGGGAGCAGGTCAAGCTTCTCTGCTCCCATTAAACTAATATAGCACGATGTAAGCAACTTCCGCTTCTGGCACGGAGCGGACAGGGTAACTGGGTTGGAGGTCCGCTCTGAGCGAGGTGCGGACGCTGACCTTTCATATTTGTACGATTCACTCTCTGGCCTGATCTGATGTATGTATCATAGATACAGGAACTCACTAGCATGATCGGAGATTGCATATGCTGATATATAACGTTTTTGGACGGCATATTGGCGTTCAACGTAAGAATGATCGGTGGCTGGTATTTCGTGCTGACCTGACGGAGAGAAAGTTTTCTCGACTCTATGACATCGCTATTCCAGACGATATGACTGAAGGCGAGATTGCCGACTGGCTGGGTGACATTTTCCATGAAGCCGCAACCGAGCGTTTTCCAAATGTGGAACGTATTGAATAAGGATTTAATGGAAAGCCTTACATTGCGCCCGCTCCTGACGCTAACCTGACATGGTGTTGCCAGCAATGGCCCAAAAAAAAGCCCGCAATCCGCGGGCTTAGAGATAATTAGAACCTGTTAGCACCAGACTTTTCCTGTTAGGAAATCATTCCCACTCAATCGTAGCCGGTGGTTTACCGCTGATGTCATACACCACGCGGGAAATGCCGTTCACTTCGTTGATGATGCGGTTAGATACGCGGCCTAAGAAGTCATACGGCAGGTGCGCCCAGTGCGCGGTCATGAAGTCGATGGTTTCCACCGCACGCAGGGAAACAACCCAGTCGTACTTACGGCCATCGCCCATCACGCCGACGGAGCGAACCGGCAGGAACACGGTGAACGCCTGGCTCA